>Ga0154347_1029_pt1 | contig 47307 bp, 31 predicted proteins | sample RifGroA2_FD_115875 | JGI IMG/M metagenome (GOLD analysis project Ga0154347, IMG submission 115875) | Bacteroidetes bacterium GWA2_31_9
ATTAACTTCATCTGTTTCTAATGTAAGTTGCAATGGTTTTTCTGATGGTAGTATTGAAATTATTCCGAGTGGAGGTCAAACTCCTTACTCTTATTTGTGGTCGAATGGTGAAACTATTAATACTTTATCGGCTATAAGTTCATCTACATTTTCAGTTACAGTAACTGACGCTAATTCAGCATATATTACTGAAACCTTTACAATAACAGAACCTCCACAATTAATTGCAAGTATATTATCTCAAACAGATGTAACTTGTTTTGGGCTTTCAGATGGTTTAATAATCTCAAATGTTATTGGAGGAACTTTGCCTTACTCGTACTTATGGTCAGATTCTCAAACAACTCCTTATGCAATTAATCTTTTTTCAGGTTCTTATGATTTAACTGTTTATGATGCAAATTTTTGCGAATCAACTATAAACTCTTTTATTAGCGAACCTGCTCAGATTTTAATAAGTTCATCAGTTACCGATGTTACATGCGGTGCAACATCTGACGGAGCAATAAATCTGACAGTTTCGGGTGGCGTTAGTCCTTATACATTTAATTGGTCAAATGGCTCATCTATTGAAGATTTATTAAATATTCCTATCGGAATTTATACAATAACTATAACAGATGGAAGTTCTTGTGCATTGAGTCAAAATTTTAACGTAGGTTCGGGCGGAAATATTATTGTAACAGATTCGGTTATAAATGTTTCGTGTTTTGGAGCGAACGATGGTCAAATAAATTTAAATGTTAGCGGAGGAACTCCACCATTTAGCATTAACTGGTCAAATGGTTCTACTTTGAATAATTTATCCAATTTATCATCTGGTAATTATAGTGTAACTATTTCTGATAGTACTTCTTGCAGCAAAGTAATTTCATACAATATTACACAACCTGTATCAGAACTATCTGCTTCTGGCGTTTCTACTACTGTTGCAGATTGTAATTATAGCTGTTCGGGGTCGGCATCGTTAACAATTATCGGTGGTACAAGTCCGTATAATTATTTATGGTCTGGAGGTCAATCTGTAAACCCTGCACTTAATATGTGCCCTGGAATGAATACAGTTACAATCACAGATGCTAATGGTTGTTTCAAGCAATATAGCGTTCAGATAAATATTGAATCTCTTTCAAAAATCAAAGGAAATATTTATTATTCGGGAATTTTATTGCCTGTAGATGCTGCTATAATTGAACTGTGGAAAGAAACAACCTCTAATAATTCAGGAAAACAAAAAGTTGGTGATTTACATAATGTTAATAATGGATATTATGAATTTACAGGTTTATCATCAGGAACTTATTACGTTAAAGCAAAGATTATAGCTCAAGGTGATTATCCAAATACACTTCCTACATGGTACGACACAACCAGTCATTGGTTTTATGCTTCTCCAATAGTTTTAGAATGTAGTGCAACACAAAATATAAATATTAATATGTTGCAAGTTCCGGCAATGGCAAATGGAAATACTGAAATTCACGGAAAAGTTACAACTGCTACAACCAATAAATCTATACTTGGCGAACCAATTCCGGGAGCCGAAATTACTCTTGAACAAGAGCCTGATGATGAACCAATTATCTCAACTTCTACCGGAAATGACGGAACTTACGATTTTATGGACATTCCTAGTGCAAGTTATATAATTGTAGTTGATATTCCTGGATATACACAATTTGAAACCTATAATATTACAGTCAATCCAAATGATATTAGCATTAATAATTTGAATTTTGTTGTTGATACCAATGATGTTGGGCTAGGAATTTATGTTGACCATACGATATTTGTTCCTTTAGTAAATGGAAAATTTATGGCAGTTAATGTTTTTCCAAATCCTTTTACTGAGAATATCAATATTGAATTTACACTAGAAGAATTGGCAAATGTAAAAGTTGACATTATTGATGCATTAGGAAAAAATGTTATAAACGTTTGCAATGATAATCAATCAGTTGGAAAACATTCTTATAATTTTAAAGACGAACTTCCAGTGGGAGTATATTTCGTGAAAATTTCTATTGATAATACTGTTTACGTTAAGAAGATTGTAAGAAAAGGTTAGTAGTTTTTGAAATTCTCAAAACTACAAATTGAAAATCCTTGTTGGTATTTTAACTGACAAGGATTTTTTATTTTATGAGATAAATTTGATTGTAAATCCTAAAACTCACAGATTCTACGCTAAATTGTTGTTTATCAGTCAGGTGAAAACACCAGGCTGAAGCACCATGCCTTCCCGATGTTAAATTGGGACACTTACAAATAAACTTGCGGATTCAAGGTAAATCAAAGAAATCTTTTCAACCCTTCAATCGTAAATATTTTTTATAACCCCAAGAAGCTAATAAAGTAAAACTAAAAAATCCAATTAGTTTAAAACAATTAGCAAGAATTGAAAAAACTCCATATCCTCTTAAAAAAATATTGTAATAGGCATTTATGCCCCAGTTTAATGGCGAAAATTCACTAATGTTTTTCATAACATCAGGCATAACATAAACTGGAATCCAGATACCGCCAATTGCAGCCAAAATAATTACAGAAATTGCACCAAACGACGAAGCCTGATAGTGAGTTGTTGCAATTGAACCAATTAAAACACCATATCCACAAGCAGCTAACGAAGTTGAAAGTGAAACTAAAACAATTGCTAAAAAACTATTTCCAATATTTAATTCCGGCATTCCAAATAACGGCAAAACAAAATAACCTATTGAAAATAAAAAAACAACTAAGATTAAACTAATTACTGTATAAACTATAATCTTTGCAAATAATATAATTATATAAGGCACCGGCATTGTTAAAATTCGATTTAAACTCCCATCGTTTCTTTCTTTTATAATATGCGATGCCATTGGAATAATAATAAAAAATATGGCAAAAATTGTCCATGCAGGAACATTATGCTGAACAGAATTTGGCATAATCATATCGGGTTCAGTACTTGCTATAATTTCGTCAAAACTAAGTAGTTTGTCGCCATTAAATGTTATATTTTTATTACCAGAGAAACGTTTATTTATTTCTTCTGTTAATGAAGTAGAAATAATTTTCATTTCAATTTTAGTGGTAAAATTTTCGATTGAACTTATAATTGAATTTTTAAATGACTGAATAACAAGTGGGTCGATAAATATTTTAACGTTAATAACTTCCTTATAAATTTTCTCAACAGATAATCCTTGATTCATACAAACTAAAATATATCGTTTTACTGTATTCCTTATAATTATTGATGAACTGTCGGGTATAACAATTCCCAATTGAAAAAGGCCATCCGAAACCAGATTATTTATTTTATTTTCAGTTAATTTTTGCCCATTATAATTTTCTATTACATCAAAATACCCTGAATTAATCAATCCATTTTTAATTGAAATACCTAAAGAATCATTGTCAGAATCGACTAATAGAATTGGTGTTTTTGATTTGCTTATTTTCTTAAATGACGAATCTTGCAAAAGTGTCATTATTATAAGCAACGCCATTGGCATTACAAATACAATAGCCAATCCTGCTTTGTCTCTTATAACGATTAATGTTTCCTTAATTATTGATGCAAATAATTTATTCAATTTCAGATGTTTGTTTTAAAAATAATTCTTCCAGATTTTTGCAATTATTTTGGTTTAAAATTTCAGAAATCGTTCCATTAACTTTTATTATTCCGTTATTAATAATTGTAATTCTATTACAAAGATTTTCAGCTTCTTCCATTTGATGCGAAGTATAAATTATTGAAGCACCGTTATTGTTAAGTTCATTTAAAAGTTCAATAATTACAGATTTGGAATAAACATCAATTCCAACAGTAGGTTCATCAAGGAATATAATTTTGGGGTTATGTAAAATTCCTGCAATTAAGTTTACACGTCGTTTCATTCCACCCGACAAAGTATTTATTTTGCAATTAGCTTTATTTTGTAAATCTAACTTATTTATAAAAAAGCTAATTCTCTCTTTTAATGTTTTTTTATTTAAGCCATACAATTTACCGAAATAAACAAGATTTTCATGAATTGTAAGAGTTGGATAAAGTGCAATATCTTGAGGAACAACGCCAATTTGTGTTTTAATTTCATTTGCAGAAGTTCTGATGTTATTTTCTAAAATAAAGGCATTACCGCTATAAAAGGTTGTAATACCTGTTAAAATTGAAATTGTAGTTGTTTTTCCAGCCCCGTTAGGTCCTAAAAATCCAAAAAAATCTTTTTCAAATATTTTAAATGATATATTGTTTAATGCAGGTACAGAAGTTCCTTTATAAAATTTAGTAAGGTTTTCGACCTTAATTATGGCTTTTGAATCTTGTTTCACTGAATTATTTTCTTCAGTTGTTTAAATAAAATCTCTTCTTTATCAGCAATATTTTTAAGCATTTGTGAAAGTTCTGAATAAGTTATTATTTTTTCGCCACGCCCCTTACAGTTTCTTGCAGCATTTACAGAAAATTCTCTCCATCTATCACCAATTTCAGTCATATCAGTAGATAATTTTTTTAAATCAGGTTTATTTAAAATTGTGGCAGACTCTTGTAAAAAGGCAGCATAAATAAATCTGAAACCAGCACCACCAGTCCCAATTTCTTCCATCATTCGTATGAATTGACCTAACCATACTGCAGCATTTTTATCTCCTAATTTTTGTGGCCATTTTTCCATGCGTTTAGCAAAATATCTAATTCCTTTTATTCCAAACAAAGGAAGAGGAATATTTAGCATGTGATAACATGTTTGTGAAATTCCTTTTTTAATTGCTGATTCAATAGAAATTTTTTCTGGAAATGAAACTGGATAATACATCTTACCATTTGGAGCAAATGGTCCTTTTGCATAACGAACTTTTATAAGTTCTTCACGAGTTAGAGTTGTAGTATTTTCCAAAACAGGGTCGCTAATATAATAAGTATTACCTTCTTTTCCATATACAACAATATTGTGCATATTGAAATGAAAACGTAACGCTCTTGGAAAATAAGTTAAATGATAAGCTCCAACTTGTAGTCCAACAGGACGACCTTGCTCTAAAGCCATATCCAGAGCATCCATTGCTTTTTTAGGATTTTTAAACGACCTCTTAAATATTCTGATGCCCATTCTTTTGGTTGCTCTTTTAAAAATTATTCCAGGAACGGGACGAAATGTAGCAACAGGAATTTTATTCAGTTTCAGAAAAGGCATATAACCAAAAAACAAACCTGAGCCAGAACCAAAAATCATTGCTTCACTAACATTAATACCATAATGTTTAAGCAAGTTTGATATTACACCATTTTCGCAATGTGAAGATTGATTATGCTTGAAATTTAGAATCATTTTTTTGTGTGAAGGTATAATTTTTAGGCTTATTGACACAAAGAACTAATCAATCTTTCATCAACAATTGATAACTTTCATTCCTAACTTCTATACATTTAGTGTAATTTTCAGAAAGTAGATTTAGCAAACTTTAAAATATTTTCAATAGATTTTTCAGATGGTTCTAACATAACATCAGAATCAATGAAAATATTATTTAAGCAATTATCTATTTCATCGTAAAATTTATTCAAATTCAATAAAGTAACTTCGTCTCCTTGATTTAAATAAATATAAAATTGTGTATAATTTCTTTTCATAGGCGTAATTAAATTTTAAAATTTTCATACCTGTAAAACGACCAATTGAAAATATTATTATAAAAATTTAATAAGATTTTAATTATTTTTTTTAAATCTGATTTAGAGGCTTTTATGATTTTTATATATAAAATTGTAATCTATTTAAAACAATAAATCAACATTAAAAAGTGCTGTATTGCCCATGATTGCTGCATTTTTTATGCTAAAAAAATTATATCTACAAAGTGCTTGTAGTTAACGAAATAATATTATATTTTTGTATAGTTAATCAAAAAAAGCAAAAACTATGAAACTAGAAGAATTAGTTATTTATCAAACATCCAACGAATTAGCTGACAAAATCTGGAAACTGATAGTTCAGTGGGATTCCTTTTCAAAAGATACTTTGGGCAAAGAATTAATAATGGCTACCGATATGGTTGCAACTAATATTGCAGTCGGTTTTGGCAGATACAGTAAATACGATACTAAAGTATATGCCTACTATTCAAGAGGAGCCCTATTTGCTGCAAAATCGTGGTTAACAAAAGCCCATAGTCGAGGTTTAGTAAATTTTGATGATTTAGAAATGCTCATTGGCGAAATCGACATTTTAGAAACTAAATTAAATAATTACATAAAATCTATTGGTCGTGGAAGAACTAATAATAGCGGAGGAGGTTCATATAACAAATACCAACCTCATCAAAGCGATTCTGACATGCCAAATTTTGATGTACAAGATTAATTAAACGGCTTAAGCCGTTTTTTTTTTGCATTTTAAGCTCTTAATAATTGTCATAATCTTAGTTAAAAAAAAGCCAATTCAATAAAAGTTCCTAAATAAAATCTGTTTTTATTTATCTTGCACAAAATTTAATGTGATGTTTTTATGATAAAGATTTATCTTTTAATTACTTTAGTTGCTATTTCAGCTAATCTTTTTTCTCAAAACCTACCTGATTCACTCGATGAATTATCAACTTTCACAAAATATACAGCTGCCGAAAGTTTCCTCGACGACGAAAACTATGGTGCAGCCCTACCTATTTATTTAGACTTAATATCAAGAGATCCAAATAATGCTAATTTTAATTTTAAAGTAGGCTTTTGCTATTTAAACACACATCTCGAAAAAGAAAAGTCGGTTTCATTTCTCGAAAAGGCAGTAGCAAATTATTCAGATAATTATGATGCTGAGGCTTATACCGAAAAGTATGCTCCCATTGAGTCGTGGTACTTTTTAGGAAATGCTTATCTTTTAAATTATAAATTTGACGATGCACTGGCTGTTTTAAATAAATTACTTACAATAATTCCAGCTTCAGATTCTAGTTTTATTAAGGAAATTAAACATACAATCAGCTATTGCCAAAATGGAAAGGAACTTGTAAAAAAACCTATTGATATTATAGTTACAAATTTAGGAGATAGCATAAACTCTGAATACTCTGAACATAGTCCTGTTTTTACCGCAGATGAATCAGTATTAATTTTTACTTCAAAAAGAGTCGGAAGTACTGGCGAAAAGTTAACTCCTGATGGACAATATTACGAAGACATATATATATCAAATAAAATAGATGGAAAATGGTCTTCTCCAAAAGGTATTGGAAATAGCATTAATACAGATAAACATGAAGCATCAATCGGGCTTTCTGTAGATGGTCAACAACTACTAATTTATAGAGATGATAACCAAGATGGAAATATTTACATTAGTACTCTTAATGGTGATATATGGGGAGAACCCGAAAAGCTTGGCTCAACTGTAAATACAAAATATCGAGAGTCTCATGCTTCTCTTTCAGCAGACGGAAAATCTCTATATTTAGCTAGTGCCCGACCTGGAGGATATGGAGGAATGGATATTTATGTTGTTAAAAAACTTCCTAATGGAGAATGGAGTGAAGCTCAAAACCTAGGACTAAATGTTAATACTGAATACGATGAGGATGGACCTTTTATTCATCCCGATGGCGTTACGTTATTCTTTAGCTCTCAAGGACTTTCTAGCATGGGAGGATTTGATATTTTTGCAACTGAAATAGATAACGAAAATAAAAAATGTTCACTAGCTACAAATCTTGGTTATCCTATTAATACAACCGACGATGATGTATTTTACAATCCTACTCCTGATGGAAAAAGTGCATATTATTCTTCGTTTAGAAATGGAGGAAAAGGTCATGATGATCTCTATCTTTTAACATTGCCTGAAGGTGACGAGAAAAACTTAACTGTTATGACAGGATTAGTTACAGTCGATGGTAAACCTGCAAGTGATGCTTCTCTAACTGTGACAAATACAGAATCTGGCGATATATTTGGTTCTTACATTCCAAATTCAAAATCAGGGAAATATTTGCTTGTATTACCGTCAGACAAAAAATATAATATTGAAGTAACTTCAAATAAAGGTGAGGTTAAAAATTTTGACATTACTCCATCTAACGATTCTGCATACTTTAAAATTCATAGATCAGTAAATCTTGAGCCAGTCAATTTTGGAAAATCAGCTTTTTTTACCACAGTCAATGGAATTGTTAAAGACATTAAAACCTTATTGCCTTTGTCAGTTAAAATTGAAATTTTTGATAATAACAATAATCAATTAATCGAAACTATTGAAACAAACCAAAAAGATGGAAAATTTAATACTATTTTGGTTTCAGGAAAAAATTATGGTATTTCATTAAAAGCTGATGACTATATGTTTTTTTCAGAGAATATTGACCTTACTAAGTCTAAATCGAATAAAGTAATTTCAAAAGAGTTGTTGCTACAAAAAGCTGAAGTTGAATCAAAAATTATTTTAAAAAATATTTTCTTCGATTTTAATAAATCACATTTACGAAAAGAATCCACTAATGAATTAGAACTTTTAATTGATATTCTAAAAAATAAATACCCAACAATGAAAATTGAAATTTCGGGACATACCGATAATAAAGGCTCTTTAAAATCAAATATGAGAATTTCGTCGAACAGAGCAAAAGCAGTTGTTAATTTTTTGGTTAAACACGGAATTGATGCAAGTCGCCTAAGTTCACAAGGTTATGCGTTTAACGAACCTATTGCAACAAATGATACAGAAGAAGGCAGACAAATGAACCGAAGGGTTGAGTTTAAAATTATTAGTAAATAGTGTCTCTTAGAAAACTCCAATAATTTCGTTACTCTGGTTTTGAAAACAGTTGTTTCGACAAAGCTCAACACATCGCATTTACATTCGTAAACTCCTTATTTTCAAAACTGCGAAAGCCTCATTCTTGAAGTTTTCTAAAGAAACACTTTGTTTTCTTATTGACACTATATAGTTGATACAAAAAAATTGTTTTAAAATAGGTTTAGTTATTAACAATTAATGATAAATTACATTAAAATTTAGACAATTAAATTAGCAGTTTTCAACAGAATTATAAAAAATGAAATGATTGTTTTTTTTGTAGATTAAAAAAAATACATTTGCATAAAAATTAATATATCATGGACATATTCGATAAAATATCATCAAACCGAGGACCACTTGGTCAATATCAAAAAGAAGCTCATGGTTATTTTGCGTTTCCTAAACTAGAAGGGGAAATTCAGCCAAGAATGAGGTTCAGAAATAAAGAAGTTTTAACTTGGAGTTTGAATAATTATTTAGGCTTAGCTAATCATCCAGAAGTTAGAAAAGTTGATGCTGAAGCTGCTAAAGAATGGGGTCTTGCATATCCAATGGGAGCAAGAATGATGTCAGGACAAACAAATAAACATGAAGAATTAGAATCAAAACTGGCAACATTTGTTGGCAAAGAATCAGCATATTTATTAAATTATGGTTACCCAGGAATGGTATCTATTATTGATGCTTTACTAAACCGTAACGATGTTGTTATTTATGATTCAGATGCACATGCTTGCATTTTAGATGGTTTAAGATTACATATAGGAAAACGTTTTGTTTATCCTCACAATGATATGGAAAGCCTTGAAAAACAACTTGAAAGAGCTACCAAATTAACTGAAAAAACTAAAGGTGGAATTTTAGTTATTACCGAAGGTGTTTTCGGAATGATGGGTGATTTAGGAAAACTTGATAAAATTGTAGAATTAAAGAAAAAGTTTAGTTTCAGATTTTTGGTTGACGATGCTCATGGTTTTGGAACTATGGGAAAAAATGGTGCTGGTACAGGTGAGCATTTTGGTGTAATGGATAAAATTGATATTTACTTTTCCACTTTTGCTAAATCGATGGCAGGAATTGGCGGTTTTGTTGCAAGTACTGAAGACGTGATTGACTTTTTACAATATAATATGCGTTCACAAGTTTATGCAAAATCATTACCAATGCCAATGGTTATTGGTGCTTTAAAAAGACTTGAGTTACTACAGACTAAACCTGAACTAAGAGAAAATCTTTGGGATATTGTTAAATATCTTCAAGCAGGACTTAAAGAAAAAGGATTTAACCTTGGAAAAGCAGAATCTCCTGTTACTCCTGTTTTCTTCTCTGGAACCGCAATTGAAGGAGCTAATGTAACTTTAGATTTAAGAGAAAATTATAATATTTTTTGTTCAATAGTTGTTTATCCTGTTGTTCCAAAAGATGTAATTATGTTAAGAATAATTCCTACTGCTGTTCATTCAAGAGAAGATGTAGAATATACAATTAATGCTTTTGCAGAAATTCAAAAGAAACTAAAAGCAGGGAAATATGATTCTATAAATATTTCTCAAGTATCATAACGAATTTTACTGATAAAAAAAGCCGGACTAGTCCGGCTTTTTTTTATTATTTTTTTTCTAATTTTCTTACCTTGCATGAGAATATAGTTAAAGCCAAATTTCACAGTTAATGTTCCGATTATTTATCATATTTCTATTAATAAATATTTCTCTTCAGGCACAAGATCACTTATTTATTAATTACACAACTAAAGAAGGCTTACCTAGTGACGAAACCTATCATGTTTTTCAGGATTCAAAAGGCTTTATTTGGTTTGCAACAAACTATGGAGTAAGTAAATTTGATGGCTTTAAATTTACAAATTACTCAACTGACAATGGCTTACTAGACAATACAATTACTGAAATATATGAAGATTTTGAAGGAAAAATCTGGTTTATATCATTGACTTGCAAGTTTACATATTATTTTAATAATAAAATTTATCAGTATGAATATAATGACACATTAGCAAAAATATTTACTGATAATATACATCCAGTTAAAAAATCATTTTGTATAGATCGCAGTAAGAATTTGAGTTTTTGTTTATATAGAGAAGGATTGTTTATTGTTGATTCTGTAGGAAATATTAAGAGACGAAATAATAACTATACATCATCTATCATATTAATTGACGAAAATAAAAACACTAGAGTTTTACCGATTTATAGACAATATTCTAAAACTTTAGGTCACTATTTAGATATTGATTATAATAATAAGTTAATAAAAACTAATTTAGATCATATTGTTACTCAGGAATATGGACAGTCTGAAGGTGCTTGCTTGGTAAATGATTCGTTAGTATTTTTTTATGGAAAAACATTATATATATTACATGATAACAAATTAGTCAGGCAAAATATTTATGATACAAGGATTACATGGATTAGTTTTGATTGCAATGCAATAATATGGGTTGGAACAGCTGGAAATGGAATATTTGGATATGAAAGCTTAATTTCAAAAACTGCAAAATATCATCTTTTTAAAAATGATATTGTAACTTCAATATGTTTAGATAATGAGAATAGCTATTGGTTTACTACCTATAACTCTGGTATAAAATATATTTCAGACATAGAAATTACAAAATTGAATATTAATAATTTATCCATAAATGAAGAAATTAGAAATATTGTAGTTGACAAAAATAATGAGATTTGGTGTAGCGATGGTAAAAACTATATATTTAATTTAATTAATGATATAAATGTCAAAACATATATACTTCCGATTAAGAACGATAGAGAAATCCATCAATTATTTTACAATAAAATTGATGATTTAATTTACATCTGTACTAATTTACAACTATTTAAGATTAAGAGTGGAGTATTGAAAGGTATTACAATGACATATCCTGAAGTTTATATCTATAACAAAATTGTAAACAGACCTATATGTGTTTATTGTGTTGAAAACGATTCTTCAAATAACTTATTTTTAAGCATTTCAGGCTGTATTCTTGAAACTAAAAATGACAATTTTAATTTTGACATTTGGGATACAGATAAACACTGGACCAAAACAAATGCATTAAAATGCGATAAAAAAGGCAATGTTTGGTTAGCAACTGAACAAGGATTGAAAAACTATAAAAATCATACAATAATAGACAATATTAACACTTATCCTAAGTTAAATGAACGACTTAGCTCTATTAACATTGATTCAATTAATGGTGACATTTGGATTGGGAGTAAAGGCCAAGGATTATTTTTATTAAAAAACGATACTATCACGAAATTCACAACTCAAGAGGGATTGTGTTCAAATTACATTAAAGATATTTATATAAATAATTCAGTTATATGGATTAGTAGCGAAAGTGGAATTTCCAGAATTGAAAAGCACGAAAATAAATACATAATTTCAAATCTAACAACTATACAAGGCTTTCCATCAGAGCAAGTTTATGGTATTAGTTCAATAGGTAATATAATGTACGCAGCTACTGATAAAGGTTTAATTAAATTTAATGAAGAAATTACAAAGAAAACTCCAATCAAACCGAAGCTTTATTTTGAAAATATTTTAATTAATAATATAGATACCATAATACTTCCTGAATACATTTTAGAATACAATCAAGATTTTATCACATTTAAATTCTTAGGATTATATTATAAATCTCCTGAAAGTGTCAAGTATAAATTTTCATTAATTGGCTTAGATAAAAATTGGAATTACTCCTCCGACAATAATATTCAATATACGAACTTACGACCAGGCGATTACACTTTTGAAGTTTATGCTTATACCGAAAAATTAGATGCAAACTCGCCAAAAATATCTGTAAAAATTCATATTAAAAAGCCATATTATAATACTTGGTGGTTTTATACATCATTAATGTGTTTTATTATATTTTCTCTATTGACAATTTACTATATTCGAATTAAAGAAATTAGAAAGAAAAATAATTTAAAGATGGATTTATTAAAATCGCAGTATCTATCTCTAAGTCAACAGATGAAACCCCATTTTATTTTCAATACATTAAATTCTATTGGATATTACGTTTATAATAATGACCAAAAAGAATCTTTTAATTACATTTCAAAATTTTCATCATTAATGAGGAAAATATTAGATAATTCTAGAAATCAACTTGTGTCATTACAAGCTGAACTAGAAGCTATTGAAACATATATTGAACTTGAAAGTTATAGATTTAAAGAAAAACTAAAATATTCAATTGATATTGATGAAAATATTGATAGTGAAAGAACTTTTATTCCAACATTTCTGATTCAACCATATATTGAAAACTCAATCTGGCATGGACTTATGCATAAAGAAAGTGGTGGTTTACTTCAGTTAATTGTTAAAGAAAACCAAGATACCATAAAATGTGAAATTATTGATAATGGTATTGGCAGAAAAAATTCAGAAGAAATTAATTCTAAAAAAAGATTAGGTCATGTTTCACGTGCAACTGATATTACCTCTGGGAGAGCTGGAATTATATATTCTCTTTATAAACAAAAAATTAAAATTGAAACAATAGACTTGTTTGATATTAACAATAATTCTATTGGGACTAAAGTATGTATTGAGTTTCCAAATAATCTTAAAATGGAAAAAAATGATAAAATTACTAATAGTTGATGACGAAAAAGATGCAAGAGATTTTAATAAATCACTTATTACAGAATTTTTCCCTAAAATTGAAATAATCGGAACAGCAAGTTCTGCTTTAGAAGCTATTAAAATAATTAATAGCAATCCTCCCGACATTCTCATTTCAGATATTGAAATGCCTGGAGGAAGTGGATTTGATATACTTGAATCAACACAAAAATATAACTATGAAGTTATTTTTATTACAGCATATAATCAATATGCAGTTAAGGCATTTAGATTTAGTGCGATTGATTACCTATTAAAACCTGTTGACATTCAGATATTTAAAGAAGCTATTCATAAGGCTATTGAAAGAAGAAAATTACAAAATACAGATTCTAGAATCGAATTTTTACTTCAAAACTATAAAAAAGAAAAGTCTGAAAAAATTGCAATTAATATTGGAAATAGTATTGAAATTATTACAATTAACGATATAATTAGATTTGAAGCTGATGGTCAATATACCTATATTTATATTGATAACGGAAAAAAATTATATGCTATTAAAAGAATAGGTGAATTTGAAGAAATTCTAGTTTCTCATTCATTTTTTAGAGCTCACTCGTCTCATTTAATAAATATGAATAAGATAAATCGATTTGTTAAGTCAGAAGGAGGATATATTGTTATGTCAGATAACTCACAAATTGAAGTGTCAAGAAGACGAAAAGAAGAATTTACTGAAAAACTCAGACTATTTTCAAAATAATAATTACTTTTCAAAAGTAACCACTGAAATTCGCTGTTTTCCATCCATTCTTATTGTTAAAGGCTTATCAAATCTGACATGCTTAACAAATTCGGTTCTTTTAATCAAGCTCTGATTTTCTAATTTTAACCAATCAATATAACTATTTGAAACTTCATGCTGAACAGAAAAATATCCAACATTCATTGAAGTAACATTGTGGAAAAAATGTGACCCTAAAGAGGCATCCAATGGATAATCCTTTAAACTGGTTTCTACAATAATTTTTGCATTAGAAATCTGTGGCCAGGTAACAGGAATTCCTATAAATCTATCCCTTGTACCCCATCTTCCAGGTCCAATTAATATGTATTTTCTATCTTGTTTTACTAAATCAGCATTAAATTTTTCAATTTCAATTGCTATTTCTTCTGTCCTAGTTTTATCAAACTTATCAATATCAACATAAATTACATCATAAATATCTGACATAATTCCATTTCCCATTCCCTTTTCAGCATATAATAAAATAGAATCTTTATCTATTTCTTTCATATTAATGGCAAAATCAGCTGAATTCCCAATAAGTGGCTTAATTTGGAGAAAATAAAATGATGCTTTTCCTTTTGCATCTTTATTAAGATCAACTGCAAATTCTATTTCAGCTGGCGAACCAAAAGCATCTTTTGCAATATCAAGCAATATATCAATAGTTTTCGCCAAAGGAATATATTCGTACTTTAAAATATTTGCAAAATTTACAATCCGTGGTCCATCAGTTGTTATTCCTGGGATTATTCTATCGCTTGCTGCATCATATACGCTAGCACAATGCTTTAATGATCCATGTTTTTCTGCATCTTCAATATCTAATTTTATTAACCCTGCCATTTCGCCTTCTTGTAAATTGACATTGTTTTTTCTCAGATTTACAGCATAAAAATCTGTTTGTGAGTTTTTTAATTGATCCTTTGTTGAGTTAATTTCAATTTCAGGATATTTTGGCGAAAATCTGTATGCACGTTCACCTTCAACTACATATTTTCCCAATCCAACAGCAGTAACAACAAAACCCTCTTCAGGTTTCATATAAGCATAAGGATAATAATTGTATGATTGAGCTACTCCACTAATGTGTGGATAAAAATAGCCATCGTATTCATTTCCAACAACTTCTTGAATAACAACTGCCATTCTTTCTTCTTCTATTTTATAATTTATTGCCTCAATATATCCTCTTGAAAGACCCGAAAATACAGATGCATAAACCAATTTTATAGCATTCATTGTTTGCTCAAGCCTGATTTCAGGATTATGATGATTATTAGGAAGTAAAAATGTTTCGAAAATTCCTGCAAATGGCTGAACCAATGAGTCTTCAAACAAACCAGAAGATCTTACTGCAATTGGTTTTTTTATTTGATTTAAAATTATTTTAAGTCTGGTTATTAACTTTTCAGAAAGTTTTGCATTCACAAATAGCTTTTTAACTGTCTCATAATCGGAGCCATCATAAATCACATTCGACAAATCATTATCTTCTAAAAATTGCTCATACTCATCAGTCCCGACAATCATAGTTTTTGGAATTTTTATGTTTATGTTCGGAACTAAACTTGTAAAATCAAAATTATGAACTAGTGAATTAATAAATGATAATCCTCTTCCCTTTCCTCCAATTGCACCAGATGAAAGACTTAAAATATTAGATTCATCAAGTAAAGCATAATCATCAAAAGGAATTACTTTTCCAACACTTCTATCTAATACATTTCTTCTAATAATGTTTAAAATAAATTTACGAATTGCATCAGCCGATTTAAAATCCTCTACTTTAACAGGATTCAGTATTTGCGAAACTCTAATTTCACCTCTTGCCATTAGCCACAGCGAAAAATGGTCTTTCATTGCATGGAAAATTACAGACTCAGCTGGTATTAAATTTAGATGATGTTCAAATTCCTGAATATTTTTTGCAACTGCAATTTCTCTCTCATAAGCATCTCTAAATATGAAATTTCCAAATCCTAAATATGTAATAATAAAGTTTTTAATATCTTGATTTAATGATTCGGAATTTTTATTAATAAAACTCTTTTTCAACTCGTGAGCTTTAGCTTCATTTTCACAATCAGACGACTGCAATACAATTGGCAAATCAGGAATAAAATTATTAATATGTTTTACAAGTTTAAATCCGGCTTCATCATCTAAAATGCCATCCTTACAATATTTAACATCGCTAATTACACATAGCATATATTCTTTATACTTATTAAAAATATGCACAGCCTCTTCATAATTTGATGCCAAAAGTATTTTTGGTCTTGCCCTCAGTTTCATTACTTTATATAATTCATCTGAGCCAGCTTCTTCAATTAATTGCTTTGTTTGTCCAAGTACAATATTATAAAGCATTGGCAAATATCTGGAATAGTATTTTGGAGAATCTTCAACAAGCATTATCACTCTCACCATTCCAATTTGAGTATCATTTTCTGCATTTATCTTATCCTCAATGTGTTTAACCATTGCAAAAAACACTTTTGAATCACCATTCCAAATAAAAATTTTATCAATGTCATTAATAATTGCATTTTCTTCCTCTAAAACATCAACATCGCTATTATTATTCAATAAAACATAAACAGGAATATATGGATAATCCTGTTTTATTAACTGAATAGATTTCATAGGAGTTTTTTTATCAGAGCCAAGCATTATCATAACCAAATCAAAATGTTTAGTTTTTAATAATTCATAAGCCTCATCGGTATTTGTAACACCTGTCATTCTTGGCAATGAAGTTAAATTCAACTGATGATATTCGCCCAAAATGTGTTCAGTAAAACGTCCTTCTTTTTCAATATTATAAGCATCATATAATGTTGCAACAAAAAGAATTTCCTTAACTTTAAAAGGCATTAAATCGTGATAAATATCTCTGTCGGTATTGTACTTATTTAAAAAATCTTGCAATAAATGGCGACTAGTAGTGTTTGAAATCTTTTTTCTTGACTTTTGATTTTTAGTCCCATATCTTACTGCCTCATAATATTTTGAATCGGAATTACTTACGCTGGTCAAAAAACGTGATACTTGTACAGCAACCTGATTCATCAAATGTATTTCCTCATTTAAAAAAGGGCTATCGTTATGAACAAAAGGAAATTCCTTTGAATAATAAATTTCTATTTCGCCTTTATAAACATTGTTTTCATAAATCCTATTTAATAATTTCCAATCTGTTACAGCAAATTTTTTACTTTTAAATTCCTTTTCGTTGAATTTTATTCTTACACATGTATAATCAGAAAATTGAAATGCGTTAGGAAGTACAAATATCAACTGTTGTAAACTATCAATAATAGACCTTCCAGTTTTTAGGATATTTGAAATTTGATTAAGAGTAGCAAGTTCATTTAATCGTTCTGGTTTATCAAATTTATTTTCATAAACATCTGCTAATCTGAGTTCTGCATCATTAATTTTATCGTTAATTACAAAATATGTTCTTGAATTATTTTTATGATAAAATTTTATAAAACTTCCTGTAATATTAATTGGCTCGCATTTACTATTCAAAAAATCAATAATTCCTTCATATTTGTTATTGTCCTTAAGATGATTAATTATCTTTTTAAATTGAGTATCAGAAAGAAAATTTTCAATTTTTAATTTCTTAATATCCTTTTCGTTATATCCTAATAAAGTACAAAATATTGGTTCTGCAGCTTTAACTCTTCCTTTTACATCAAACTCAGCTAAGATCATATAAATGAATATATTGGTAATTTGTGAATATAAAATTTATTTCATGTAAATTTAGTAAAATTTACAAAAAAAATACCTTAAAGGAAATTAAGGTATTCTAAAAGTCGCTAAAAAATTGTTAGTCTATAAAATATTTATAATATAATAAATTATTGCGGCGATTATAGCAGAAATTGGTATAGTTAAAATCCAAGCCCAAAGCAGATTAATTGTAACTCCCCATTTTACTGCACCAACTCCTTTGCTTACTCCAACTCCAATAATTGCACCTGTAATTGTATGAGTTGTAGAAACTGGTATCTTTAAATATTCGGTTAAATAAAGAGTGATTGCACCGCCTGTTTCGGCTGCAACTCCCTCTAATGGAGTAACTTTAGTAATTTTAGTTCCCATTGTTTTAACAATTCTCCATCCACCTGACATTGTTCCAAGAGCAATTGCTGTATAACATGCAAGAGGAACCCATTCGGGAACTGATAAATGTTTTTTACCATTTACTACATCCATCGAAACATGTAACCATGAAGGAACATCGTCAATTGACAAACCACTTGTATTTAAATAAACCATTACGGCAGCACCAATAATACCCATAACTTTTTGAGCATCATTACCTCCATGACCAATACTAAAAAGAGCTGATGAAACTAACTGCCCTCTTCTGAAAATCTTGTCGGCTTTACTTGGTCTGATTTTTCGGAACGACCAAAGTATAATAATATTAATAAAATACGACATAACCATACCAACTAATGGAGCTAATAAAATAAATGAAGCAATTTTTGCAATAATTGCAAGATTTACAACAGATATTCCGCCATGTGCAATTGCAGCACCAGAAAATCCACCAATTAATGTATGTGAAGAACTAGATGGAATACCATAATACCATGTAAAAAGATTCCATAAAATAGCAGCCAATATTCCAGAAAAAATTACCCAAAGATTTATTAAATCAGTATCAACAGTTTTTGAAATCGTGTCAGCAATATTTAAATCGAATATTAGATATGCTACAAAATTAAAAAATGCTGCCCATAAAACTGCAATAAATGGAGAAAGAACTTTAGTAGAAACTATTGTTGCTATTGAGTTTGCTGCATCGTGAAAACCATTGATAAAGTCAAAACCCAATGCCATTACAATTATAACTAGAAGTAATGTCATATTTTATGCGTTTTTAACTATTATTGACTTTAAAACATCAGCAACATCTTCAGCCATATCTGTAGCTTCTTCCAAAGCAGTAAGAATTTCCTTTTTCTTAATTACTTCAATAGCATCATTTTCATTATTATATAGTTGAGATAATGAATGATAATATATATCATCTGCTTGATTTTCTATTTCATTTATTCTAATACAAGCATCTTTTATTTTATATGCTTTCTTCAAATTTTTTAATTCAAATATTGCAATATGAATTTCTCTTGATGCCTGCAAAATTAGTTCAGATAATTCAATAAATTCATTTCCAAGAGTTTTTGGTTTATAATATCTAATTCTTTGGCTTGAACTATTTATAAAATCAAGAACATCATCAAGACTTGATGCTAACTTATGAATATCTTCTCTATCGAAAGGAGTAATAAAAGATTTATTTAGCTCTTCAAATATTGTATGTGTAGTTTCATCTCCTTTTTGCTCAAGCTCTTTAATTCTCATCATTATTGATGTTTTTTCAGACTGCTCACTAACAAGAAACAACTTATTTAGCAATATTGCACATTCTACCAAATTGTCGGCACCACACTCAAATAGAGGAAAAAACAGTTTATCCTTTGGTGTTAAAAATTTAAAAAATTTCGTTAAACTCATAAAATTATATTTTTCTCAAATTAAACTATTTCGATTCATATATTTAATGCTTCAATGTTAAGTTAATATTAATTTTTTCGTTGTCATATTATAAAACATTTTTTTTTAATTATATATTTGAAAAATGTTTATTTGAAAAAAAAACAAAAAAAATGTAGCCATGTGTCATTTCAACGCTTGTTTTTTCAAATTATTCATTTATAATTGCAAAAAAATATTTCATGGAAAAGAAAATCAGGAAAGTAGTTAAATATGAGAACCTAACACCAGAGCTACTTAAGGAAATAAGTAAAAAATATCCAAATGGATTTAACGACCATTTAATAAAAGTAAATGGTCCATCAAATACTTTTTTTTATGCTTTTATGCTTGAGATGCCTGATGCTAGCTATCTTATAAAAGTTAATGTAAAGATTGATAGTGGGTTTGATGATGATGAGGATGAGGAAGAAGATGACAATTCAGGAATAGGACGTGAAGATGATAATTTTGCAGCTTCTGAAGAAGATGATGATGAAAAAGTAAAGCCAAGCAAGCCTATCGATGATGACGACGATGATGACGATGAAGATGACGACGACGAGGATGACGATGAAGATACAGATGATGACGAGGATGACGAAGATGAAGATGATGAAAAATCTTCTAAAGGAAAAGCAAAACCAAAAGCAAAAGATGTAAAAAAGAAAGTTGCTCCTAAAAAAACTAAAAAATAGTATTTAATTTTTTTTCTCTTCGACTTTAGGGCAATGTCATTAAGTTAAGCCAAAAAAACTTGAATTTGAATAACCTCCGATGCAATTGCATTGGCGTTAACTTAATAATCAATTTTTTATGGAAATTTAAAAATCAAAGATTTTTTCTCAGCGTTTATGAGCATTGTGTAATAAATTATTTTTTTTTGCAAAAATTGGTGTTAAAACTGATTATTGTCAAGTGAGATAATCATCTCATTTATAACATCATTATTTAGTGGCTTAGTGTAATAATTATTAACTTTACTAAATAATTTTGCCTTATCGTAATCTCTATCATCTACAGAGGTTGTGAGCATATTTAGAGTAATGTTACAATCTAAATTTTGATATTGTTCCAGAAATTCAAAACCATTCATAATCGGCATGTTAATATCAAGTAGAATTAAATCGGGCATTTTGTTTTCAGAATTTTTGAGATAAATCAATGCGTCTTTCCCATTAAGAAATTCAATTATATTCATTTTGCTATCATAATTTGTTAAAAACATTTTGTTTAAAAAATTATTTGCAGTGTCGTCATCAATAAGCATAATGAGTAGGTCTGATTTTTTCATATGTTTTTTTTGTTAATAGTTAAAGAGTTTGAGGTTTGAGGTTTGAGGTTCATTGTTCTATTGTTCTATTGTTCTATTGTTCTATTGTTCCATTGTTCTATTGTTCCATTGTTCTATTGTTCTATTGTTCTATTGTTCTATGTGTTTTTTTCTATGTTTCTATGTGGTTAAGAGTGGTTTGAGGTTTAACTTCGTTGAGCTCGCAAGCTCGGTTGAAGTTGGCTACGAAGTTTCCTTACCGCTAAGTTGCAGTGATTCAAAATTTTATTTTAAATTTTACTTCTTAAATATTACTTTAATTGGGTTTGAAGTTGGCTACGCAGTTCATTCCTCATTTCTTCATTCATAAATACATAAATTCTTAAATTTCAAAATTCTAAATTTTTTTAGTGTTTATTATAATTGTGGACGTTTCATTTTTTGGTTTATTTTTTATTTAAATTATGTGCAGTTTCTTTAATCACATTATCAAGTTCAATTGAAGAATTTTTCAAATGTTTTAAAATTTCCGAAAGTTCATCTTTATTTTTGCAAACAGTATCTATTAAATTTACAAAACCTAATATATTAGCTAGTGGTTTTCTTAAATTGTGTGATGTAATAAAAGCATATTCACTTAATTGACGTGTTCGCTCTTCTACAATTTCTTCAAGATTTTGATTTAAATCCTGCAATTCTAATGCTTTGGTTCTTAAATCAATCTGAGTATTAACTCTTATAGTTAGTTCCTCATTATTAAATGGCTTTGTTATATAATCAATTCCACCAAGGTTGAAGCCTTTTAATATACTTTCTGTATCGATAGCCGATGTCAAAAAAATTACAGGAATATCTTTTGTTTTTGCATTTGATTTCAATATTTTACAAACATCAAAGCCACCCATTTCAGGCATTTGTATATCAAGTAAAATTAAATCGGGCATTTTGTTTTCAGAATTTTTGAGATAAATCAATGCTTCTTTTCCATTAAGAAATTCAATTATTTTTATTTTGCAATCATAATTTGTTAAAAACATTTTGTTTAAAAAGTTATTTAAAATGTCGTCATCAACAAGCATAATGAGTACTTCTGATTTTTTCATGTGTTTATATTTTTGTTAATAGTTAAAGGGTTTGAGGTTCATTGTTCTATTGTTCTATTTTTCTATTGTTCTATTTTTCTATTGTTCTATTGTTCTATTTTTCTATTGTTCTATTTTTCTATTGTTCCATTGTTCTATTGTTCCATTGTTCTATTGTTCTATTGTTCTATGTGTTTTTTTCTTTGTTTCTATGTTTCTATGTTTCTATGTGGTTAAGAGTGGTTTGAGGTTTGAGGTTTAACTTCGTTGAGCTCGCAAGCTCAGTTGAAGTTGGCTACGAAGTTTCCTTACCGCTAAGTTGCAGTGACGCAAAGTTTTATTTTTAATTTTACATTTTACTTCTTAAATATTACTTTAATTGGGTTTGAAGTTGGCTACGCAGTTCATGCCTCATTTCTTCATTCCTAAATCCATAAATTCTTAAATTTCAAAATTCTAAATTTTTTTAGTGTTTATTATAATTATGGACGTTTCATTTTTTGGTTTATTTTTTATTTAAATTATGTGCTGTTTCTTTAATAATATTATCAAGTTCGGTTGATGAATTTTTCAAATATTTTAATATTTCAGGAAACTGCTCTTTTTTATCTATTGATTGTTCAAGTATTGAAATAAAACCTATGATATTTGCCAATGGTTTTCTTAAATTGTGTGATGTTATAAAAGCATATTCATGTAATTGGTGTGTTCGCTCTTCTACAATTTTCTCAAGATTTTGATTTATTTTTTGCAATTCTAATGTTTTGGCTCTTAAATCAATATGAGTATTAACTCTTATAATTAGTTCCTCATTATTAAATGGTTTTGTTATATAATCCATTCCGCCTAGCTTAAAGCCTTTTACTATACTTTCTGTATCGGTAGCTGCTGTTAAAAATATTACTGGGATATCTTTTGTTTTGGCATTTGATTTCAATATTTTACAAACATCAAAGCCATCCATTTCGGGCATTTGTATATCAAGTAAAATTAAATCGGGAGGCTGAATATTTACCGATTGCAAAGCTTTTGCGCCTGACGATGCAACATTTATATTGTATCCTTTTTCGTACAAAATTTTTCCAAGTACTTGTAGGTTTTTAGAATTATCATCGACTATTAGTATTAGATTTTTTTTTATTGATGCCATATTGGTTATAGTTTACTAATTACAGATTACTAATTAGTGCTTCTAAGAAAACTGTATATTTAAAAAAATACCAAATTTCAAACTTCAAAAAACAAATAAATTTCAAATTACAATTACCTAATATCCAAACTGTTTTGAGAATTGTTTTTTTGAGAATTGGAATTTATTTGACATTTGTTTTTTGTTTTTTGTAGTTTTCTTACTAACACTAGTTATTGAGTTATAAATTTATTTAAGCTTTTTAAGGTTATATGAATTTTTTCGATGTTAAATGAGTTTATATAATTCTCTAATTTTGAGGAATATTCATTAATTTCTGAATTATTATATGCTTCATTAAATTTTACTAATTTTTGAACAAAATCCTGCAACTCATCAATATTTAAAACATTTTGAAGTTTTGCTAATAAAGGCGTAAACTCACTAATCATTTCCTTTTTAGCATAAATAGAAAGCTTATTTTCCTTAGGAATTGCTAACTCATCTAATGTAATATTACTATCTGATAATTCTTCGTAAGGTAAATATTTGATAAGTTTTTCTAATAATTCATTTTTATAGATTGGCTTAATAAGAAATTCATCAGCTACTTTTTGAAACTCATCTCTCTGTTGTTTCATTCCCGATGCCGAAAGGGCAATAACAGGAATATGTTTAAGTAAATTATCTGATTTTAAAATATTAATTGCAGTAAAACCATCCATTACAGGCATTTGCATATCCATTAATATTAAATCGGGTTTGTTTTTTCGTGTCGCATTAATGCACTCTGCACCATTCAATGTTTCAATAATTGTAACGTTCAAAGGTTCGAGATAACCCTTTATTACCTGACGATTCGATAGAATATCTTCTGCCATTAATATAATCGGATTGTGAAATTTAATATTCAATAATTTGTGATTGTTTTTATTTTCGTCGATATGGAATGACGATATTTCCAAATCAAAAAGAGATACACTAAAAGTTGAACCAAAACCAATTTTACTTTCAACAGAAATTTTACCACCTATCAACTCAACCAATCGTTTGGTTATGCTTAAACCAAGCCCTGTTCCGCCATATTTGTTTCGATTTTTGTGAATTACCTGAATAAATGGGTCAAATATTATATTTAACTGGTCTTCAGGAATGCCAATACCAGTGTCTTTAACTACAAAAATTAAATCTACTTTACTGCCATGTATATCTTTTGGAATAATATTTACAGCAATTTCTACAGAACCGATGTTTGTGAACTTAACAGCATTTCCAATTAGATTAAATAAAATTTGTCTTAAAAATTTTTCATCTGTAATTAGGCTATCGGGAATATCTTTTGAAATAAGAATATTTAATGTTATTCCTTTTTCTTTTGCTTTCATTTGAAAAACAGACTTTAGCTCCAATATAATGCTATTCAAATTAACTGGCTGATAATCTATTACCATTCGCCCTGATTCTATTTTTGAAAGGTCAAGTATATCATTTATAATAGAAAGAAGTACTTTACTACTCTGCATTATATTATCAAGATATTCGGTAAATACCTTTTGCCCTGTAGTTTTTTCTTTAAGGATACTTGAGAACCCAACAATGGCATTTAATGGTGTACGTATTTCGTGGCTCATGTTTGCCAGAAACTCGCTTTTCATGCGATTTGCATCTTCGGCAGATTCTTTAGATTTGATTAATTCTTCTTCTGTTCTTTTTAATTTAGTTACATCTTCTTTCATTGCGATAAAATTGGATATTGTACCATTATCATCAAGCACTGGTGCAATAGTATTTTGTTCCCAATACAATTCGCTAGATTTATTTTTGTTGCAAATAATGCCTTTCCATGCTTTACCCGAAAGAATAGTATCCCACAATTCTTTATAAAAAGCATTATCATGTATGCCAGATTTAAGTAAAGTGGTTTTGTTTCCTAAAAGTTCTTCTTTTGTATATCCTGAAATGCTTAAAAAATTATTATTTATATACTCAATTGCGCCATCGGGCTTTGTAATAACTATTCCCACTGGATTTTGCTCAACAACAACAGCCATTTTTTTAAGTTCATTTTCAAATCTTTTTCGTTCACTTATATCTCTAATGATGGACTGATAAGTTCCATCCGGCATTTTTTTAGCATTTATTTCAACTGGGACTTCACTATTGTCTTTTCTTATGAGGTTGCGTTCTACATGTACAATTTCTCCCAAGTTAAGCTGATTATATCTTAAAGGATTATATTTTAAATCTTCCTTTTTGAATAAATCTTCCTTTTTCATATTTAAAAGTTCATCTTTTGAATATCCTGTAAGGAGCAATGAAACATTGTTAATCCGAATGAAATTTCCATTAATATCAAACTGAAGTATAGAATCTACGGCATCTTCGATGAGATTTCTGAATTTTTCTTCACTTTCAGAAAGTTCATTTTCAATATTAATTCGTTCTTCTATTTCTTCTTTTAATTCAATATTTTTAGCATTCAATTCTTCTGTTCTTTGACTTACAGTTATCTCTAGATTATCTAAGGTTTTCTGTAATTCATCTTCGCTATTTTTCCTGACAATAATTCCCGCCAATGTATTGGCAATGGCATGTAAAAAATTAATTTCTGTTTTATTTTTAATATGGTTTGGTTTTAAGTAAATATTGATTACACCAAGAGTTTTACCTGCATAAACAATTGGGATACAATAATGTCCATGTTCATGAATTCCATTATAAGTAATTTTATGTTCTTCATTTAATCTGTTTGAAAATTGGTTTTCCTGCGTTGATGCAGCCCTTCCACAATGGCACAATCCGAACGGAACAGATTTGCAGGCTTTTTTTATGTATTCTCCAAGATTTTTTTCAACTACCATTATAAGTGCATCCTCCTTCTTATTAGCAAGGAAAATACATCCTTTTGATTCAAGGTTAAGCGAAGGAACATTAATAATAAGGTCGAAAGTTTGTTTCAGTAATTCTATAAGGGGAACATTTTTAATAGATAATTGTAATATCGAATTTAATGTTGTTTGAATATAATAATTAAATTTAAAGAGAACTTCTTCCTTCTTACGGTCAGTGATGTCTTTCACAAAACCAAGAATTCTTGTGTCTGATAGTTTAACTCCATCAATAGACCATATTTTGTCTGTGCTGTTTTTATGTCTATAATGCAATTCGCAGTTACCAAAACCAGTACTCATAACTTTTAAAAATTCATTTCCTGCTTTTTCTAAAGATTCGGGAGAAGTAATATTTAAGACAGTCATATTTAAAAGCTCAGTCTCTGAATAGCCGGTTATTTGACAAGCAGCTTTATTTACTTCTAAATATTTTCCATTTTCATCTGCTATAAAAACACCATCAGGCATATTCTCAATATAACTTCGGAATTTTTCTTCGCTTTCACTTATTGCTATTTCAGCAATTTTGCGTTCGCTTATATCCTGACAAGTACCTACAGCCTTTAGTGGCTTTCCATTATCATCAACTACAATTTGCCAGCGTTCCTCAACGAACTTAACAAGACCAGAGGGTGTAATAATCTGATGGTCGATTATATTGAGAGAATGGTTTTCGAGTGAAGTTACAAAAGCATCATCAACAATTTTCTTGTCGTCGGGATGAACGAATGATAAAAATGCAGGATGTGATGCCTCGAAAACATCTTTATCAATTTCAAAAATATGGTATATCTCTTCGGACCATATTACACTTAAATCGGAGAGGTTTGTTTCCCAACTGCCAATTTTTGCTACAGCCTGTGCATTTTTTAATGAAAATTCGCTTGCTCTTAATGCAATTTCCGCCATTTTGCGCTCAGAAATATCACGAACAATCATGCTGGTTTTTAATTGGTCATTTGCATCACTGAAAATGGATGAGGTTAGCTCAGCAGGGAACTGGGTTCCATCTTTTCGGATAAGTGTTAATTCCCCGGATGCTTTTCCTGTTTTTTCCCTCTGCTTTAACAACTCCGATAACCGGATGTCTGTGATATCAACAATACTTGCTCTTCCACCTGAAATCAATTCGCTTTCTGTATAACCAAACATGGTGCATGCAGAAGGATTTGCAGAGGCTATTCCTCCATCAGGCAATGTCAATAGAATAGCATCCATACTATTTTCAAAAAATGCCCGGTATTTGGCTTCAGATACTTTATAGGCATTTTCTGTACGTTTACGCTCTGTAATATCCCTAATGTTGCATTGAATTACTTTATGATTATTTACTAAATACACATTACTGACAAACTCAACATTAATTTGTTTCCCGTCAGCAGTTTTAAGCGGTAAATCTTCATAACGGACATATTTATTTTGTTGTAATTCTGAAAATTTATCTTTATTCGCAATTATATCTTTTAAGAATCCTATTTCCCATATTTCTTTTTCAAGAAATTGTTCTTTTGAATAACCTAATTTTTCAATTAGAAATGGATTTACATCCATAATCATTCCGGTATCAGCATCAAGGATAATAATTCCATCTTTCGCTGTTTCAAAAAGGCGACGATAACGGGTTTCGGAAGCAATCAATGTTTCAGCTATTTTCTGTGCTTTTTTTTTGGAATTTCTTGCAATTTCAGCAATTAATGAAATCAGTATGCAGTTAAATATAAAAAAAAATAATGCTAACCAATCATCACTATTTGAGATAAATGGCTTTGATGCAAATAATTTCCATCCAAAAATTATTAATAAGCAGGAAAAAAATATCCCCACCATTCCAGAATAAAATCCACCATAGAATATAGTAATTATAATAGCTGGATAGAAAGTCAACCAAGTAATTTTATTTTCAAGTGAGCCTAAAAATAAATATCGGACTAAAGCTGCAATAAATACAGCTAATAATGCAAAAGAAACTATGTATAATATTTTTATGTATATGTTTTTGATTGAAGGCATCATAAATAAAATAGTTTTTAAATTATTTTAACAAATATGCAAACAATAAAAGCACGGTTATTACACAATTTATTATATAAGTTGTATTATTCACACATTAGAATAAATCAATAATTGGAAACGCAAAAGATATGATTAATTGAACTAACTTTTAATTACGAAATTTCAAAACCAAATATTAAAATATCATCAGTTTGATAATTGCTTCCTTGCCACTCTTTTAAATACTCAAGTAAATCATTTTTAATAGAATTAAATGGTTTATCAATGTATGATGAAAGATGATTTTCAAATCCCTTTTTTGTAATTCGTTTTTTGTCAGCATTATTAAACTGGTCGAGTATTCCATCTGTGAACATAAAAAATCTGTCGCCTGATTTAAATTTGACAACTTGTGTTTTAAATATGGATTTTTTATTTTCAATTTTGTCATCTCCAATAGTAAATTTATCAGGCAAAAGTTTTTTGAAACTATTGTTAGTAATGTAACAAACAGGGCTATTTGCACCAGCATACTCAACTGTTTTAGTTTTAGTGTCAATTACACACATCGCTATATCCATGCCCTCATTAATTTTAGATAACCCTTGTTTAAAAATATTACGAACTCTATTGTTTAAGTTATTTAAAATTTCTGAAGGATTATATATTTTTTCAATATTGATTATCTCATTTAGAAGATTATGTCCCGACATTGAAATTAAAGCTCCAGGTACTCCATGTCCAGTACAATCGGCAACAACAAGAAATAGTTTTTCATTACAATATTTTACCCAATAAAAGTCTCCACTTACAATATCTTTTGGCATATAAATTACAAAATGCTGAATACCTTTTTCTTGCAAAATATTCAAATCGGGCAGCATTTCTTCCTGAATTATTTTAGCATAATTAATACTGTCTTTAATTTGGTCGTATGCATCACTTAATTTTTTATTCAATGCTTCAACATTCTCTTTCGCTTTTTTCAATTCGATATGAGTAGCTACACGAGCAATAAGTTCTGCACTATTAAAAGGTTTGGTTATGTAATCAACTGCTCCAAGTTCAAATCCATGTACAATAGTTTCTGTTTCAGCTTCAGCAGTTAAAAATATTATAGGAATATCTTTTGTTTTAGAACTTGATTTCAATATTTTACAAACCTCAAAACCATCCATTTCAGGCATTTGAATATCGAGTAATATTAAATCCGGAATTGTATTTTTTACATATCTAAGAGTTTCCATTCCAGAAGTAGCTATAGAAACGCTGTAACCTTTTTCATATAAAATATTTCCAAGTACCTGAATATTTTGCAAGGTATCGTCAACAATAAGAATTAATGTTTTTTTGATTGATTGCATTTAAAATTCGGGAGTTATTTGTGGTTATTTTTTAGAATAATACAAAGATGTGAATTATAAACGAATAATTACAATTAATTTCAACTAACCCAAATGTCAAACATGTTTAATTTGTGATTTAATTGGCTATTCGACATTTTTAGTTGAAACCTTATTAATTTGTTTATTCGACATTTTTAGTAAAAACCTAACTAGTGTCAATAAGAAAACTCTGTTAAAAAAAATGCAAGTCCCAAGTCCCAAAATTCTTAAATCCTGTAATTCCTGTAATTCCCGAAAAATCGGGATAACTTGTACCGATTTATCGGTAAACTCTGTCTAAAAAAATCCTAAATCCTAATAATTCTGTCAAAAAAAAAGATTTGATTTTTAATCCTAATTTTAAAGTCTTTCACTAATTTTGTCGAATATCCGCTTAAATTTTAATTGAATAAATTTGATTAATCTTAAATTTACAAATTTGTATTCAAAATTCAATAAGAAATGATAATTCCAAAAGTATCTACAATTCAATATAATTATAACCTACATGATGATAAAATTGCAAAATTTCCGTTAGAAAAGCGAGATAATTCAAAACTCCTTATTTACTACGATAAAAATATTCAAGAAGACAATTTTTTTAATATTGATAAATACTTACCATCTGATAGTCAGTTAATTTTAAACAATACTAAAGTTATACAAGCCAGAATTATTTTTCAAAGAACTACAGGTGCAAAAATTGAAATATTTTGTCTCGAACCTCATTCACCAAAAGAATATTACTCATCATTTTCATCTACAGAAAGTTGCACATGGAATTGTATGGTTGGAAATTTAAAAAAATGGAAAGAACCATTTTTAACTAAAGAATTAATAATTAAGAATGAAAGAATTAAGTTAACTGCAACTTTAGTTGAATTGCAAAGCGGACATGTTATTGTAAAATTTTCGTGGAATAATGCTAAATATTGCTTTTCGCAGATTCTTGAAAATTGTGGAATTATTCCAATTCCACCATATTTATCACGTAACAGCACCGAAAAAGACAAAGAAACTTACCAGACGGTTTATTCAAAACACAATGGTTCGGTTGCTGCACCTACTGCGGGGCTACATTTTACCGAAAATGTTTTCAAAAAACTAAAAACAAAAAATATTTCAATTAATGAGCTAACACTTCATGTTGGAGCGGGCACTTTCAAACCAATGACTTCTGAAACCGTTGCAAACCATGAAATGCACAGCGAATATTTTTCAGTTTCATTAGAATTTCTTCAAGCTTTATATCTGAACCATAATGATTTAATTGTTTCGGGTACAACTTCAACCCGATGTATCGAAACACTTTACTGGATGGCTTTGAAATTACACAAAAACATGCCCGATTTTAATATTATCGAACAATGGGATGCATATAATTTAAGTCCAGACTTAACAGCAAAAAATGCCATTGAAACTTTAATCAATTACTTGATAAAAAACAAATTAAACAAATTAGATGGTTATACAAAAATTATGATTGTTCCGGGTTACAACTTTAAATTTGTAAAATATTTAATAACCAATTTCCACCAACCCAATAGTACATTATTATTATTGGTTTCGGCATTTATTGGCGAAGATTGGACGAAAGTTTATGATTATGCTTTAAATAACAATTTCAGGTTTTTAAGTTATGGTGATAGTTCGGTTTTGAAACTGAAATACTAACTGTGACACGGTTTAAAACAGTGCCACAGTTCCACTATTAAACTGGACATAAAACACAAATATGTTCATTTTTTACATAAAAAATGAACACATAATTTGTGTTTGAATAAAAATGGACATATATTTGCAATATGTCCAAAAAACACAAAATAATGAACATATAATTTATAGAAATGTTTGATAGAAATTTACCATATAACGACCTGCCAAATCTTCCACCTTCAGAAGAAATAATTGATAAAGATGTACTTATAAAATGGGGGCTTGCTTCAAGAGCATTGGCTGAATTAAATAAAAACATTTTGCGTATTCCTAATCCAAGTATGTTAATTAATACGATTTCGCTACAGGAAGCTCAAGCATCAACCGCAATTGAAAATATTTTCACAACCGATGACGAACTGTATAAAGCTGTTTCAGATTCCATAAAAGAAGAAACTGCAAACCCATCAATAAAGGAAGTTTTACGATATAGAGAAGCTCTTTGGAGTGGATATAATTTATTGAATAACAATCAAACATTTGACAAAACGGTTGCAATTAATATTTTTCAAAAGATTAAAAATACCAGCCAAACAATTCGTCCGCCACAATCGCAGGTTGTTATTAGAAGAGGACAAAGCGATTTAAAACCTGGCGAAATTATTTACACACCACCAAGAGGTGTAGATATTGTAGATCAAAAACTTGCGAATATGTTTGAGTTTTTGAATTCAACAGAAAATTCTTTTGATCCCTTGATAAAAATGGCAATTGCACATTATCAGTTTGAAGCTATTCACCCATTTACAGACGGCAACGGACGCACAGGAAGAATTATTAATTTACTGTATCTTGTCAATACAAATTTATTATCCCACCCTGTGCTTTATTTAAGCAAATATATAATTGAACATAAAGACGATTATTACTATTTATTGGCTGGCATTACACAACGACAGGACTGGAAGCCATGGCTAATTTATATGCTAACTGCTGTTGAAAGCACATCAAAATACTCCAATCAAAAAATCGACGAAATACTTTTACAAATGGATGCTACATACAGTTATATTCATCCAAAACTTAAATGGTATTCATTAGAATTAAATCTTGCACTTTTTTCACAACCATATATTAAGCAAAAAACAATAGGAGAAATAACTGGTTCCAGAAGCCGTACTACATTAACAAAATATTTGCAAAAGCTGGTCGAACTTGGCGTACTTTCAGTTAATACAGATGGCAGAGAAGTCTTCTATCTTAATAATGATTTAATTAGAATTTTGCAAGCATAAAACAAATTATACTGGATGAAAATTAATAATAGCGATTTGCATGACATATCAGTTTTTTTTGACAATACAAAATGAATAATAAATCCAAATTTCTCCCCACAACTGCCAAAGAAGCCAAAGAACTTGGCTGGAACGAAGTTGATGTCGTTCTGTTTTCGGGAGATGCATATATTGACCATCCGTCGTTTGGAGTTGCTGTAATTGCCCGAATCTTAGAACATGATGGATATAAAGTTGCAGTTGTTCCACAACCAAACTGGCAAGACGATTTACGTGATTTTAAAAAATTTGGAACTCCTCGCTTATTTTTCGGTGTAACAGCCGGAAATATGGATTCAATGATTAATCATTATACTGCAAATATCCGACTTCGCTCAGACGATGCTTACACACCGGGAGGAAAATCCAGTTTCAGACCCGATTACCCTACAATTGTTTATTCAAAAATACTTAAAAAATTGTATCCCGATGTTCCGATAATTATTGGCGGAATTGAAGCATCAATGCGTCGATATACACATTACGATTACTGGCAAAACAAACTCAAAAACAGCATTTTAATTGATAGCGAAGCCGATTTATTGCTCTACGGAATGAGCGAAAAAAGTATTTCGGAAGTTGCACTAAAATTGAATAATGGCATTTCAATTCAAGAAATTAGAGATATTCCACAAACTGCATTTAAAATCAACAAATCGCAAATAGCTGATAATAAAGATTCCATAATTTTAAACTCACATCAAGAATGTGTAAAAAGTAAAATAAAATATGCCGAAAATTTCAAATTAGTTGAAACAGAATCTAATAAAATTATTGCAAAAAAAATAGTTCAGATTAATGGAGATATTGCAATAGTAGTGAATCCGCCATATTTTAATTTAACTCAATCAGAGATTGATACTCCATACGATTTGCCTTACACCAGACTTCCTCATCCCAAATACAAAAATAAAGGTGATATTCCTGCCTATGAAATGATTAAACATTCCGTAAATATCCATCGTGGTTGCTTTGGTGGGTGCAGTTTCTGTACAATTTCGATGCATCAGGGAAAGTTTATTCAGAGTAGGTCAGAGCAATCAATTCTAAACGAAATTAAAGAAATAACAAAGCTATCTGATTTTAAAGGATATTTATCTGATGTTGGCGGACCATCGGCAAATATGTACAAAATGCAAGGCTTTAATTTACAGATTTGTAACAAATGTACTCGCCCATCTTGCATATTTCCTGATTTATGCAAAAACCTTAATACCGACCACAGCAAATTAATTGAACTTTATCGAAAAATCCGCAAAATACCAGAAATCAAAAAAGCCTTTGTTGGAAGCGGAATACGTTACGATATGTTTGTAAATAACGATAAATGCAAATATTTTGAAGAGCTTGTAACGCATCATGTTTCAGGCAGATTAAAGGTTGCACCTGAACATTCCAGCGAAAAGATTTTAAAGCTAATGCGAAAATCGCCATTTGCAGATTTCGTAAAACTTAAACGAAGGTTTGAAGAAATTAATAAAGTCAAAAACTTAAAACAACAACTAATTCCATATTTTATTTCGAGCCATCCCGAATCGAAAAACGAGGATATGGCAGAACTTGCAGTCAAAACTAAAGAACTCGGCTATCGCCTTGAGCAAGTACAAGACTTCACTCCCACTCCAATGACCTTGTCAACAGTAATTTTCTATACAGGAATAAATCCTTACACTGGAAAAGAAGTTTATAGTGCAAAATCAATTGAAGAAAAAAAGAAACAACAAAAATTTTTCTTTTGGTATAAAAAGGAATTGCGAAATGAAATTATTTCTGAATTGAAAAAGATTGGAAAAGCTGATATTATATCTAAATTGTTCAAATAATGATAAATTGCAACTACTCAGCAGTTTTAAAATATTAAAAAACAAATATTTATGCCACAGATTACACGGATTAATACAGAAAATGAACTTAATTTATTATTTATTTTCACAGAAAAAACCGCCTTTGGCGGTTTAAAATCTGTGATAATCTGTGGCAAAATAAACTGCTGAGTAGTTACGATAAATTTATAAGTTTGCTGAGTGAAAAAGTATAATCTAAAAAATAGCATTAGCTCAAGGTTATTTAAAGGTGTTTTTGTTATTATTATTGTAAACATTTTAATAGTAACAGCAAGCCTCGTAATAAATTATATTCTAAAAAACAGGTCAGATAAAATAGTTATAGAATATCACGAACTAGATGCTGTGCACGAACTAAAACATAGTCTTAATTTATTTAAAATTTCTATTTTAGAATCTGAAAGCCCAACTAAATCAGAGATGGTTACTTATTTAAACAATATAAACAATAATATAACTGCCTGTAATTTAATCATAACAAATAATCATAATAAAAATATATTGTCAGATTTTATAATTGACATTAATAAACTGTCTGAAAATATCAGTAATAATATTATTGATACCTTAAACAATGAAAAATATCTATATTATAAAGATTTATATAATTCAATAATTCACAATGCCGAAGTTCACCTTGATACGATAATTGAAGAAACAAAAGAAGAAATTAACCAGCATGTTGATTTTTTTAGCAAATCATACATTAGAAGTAATATAACTGTTATTTTATTAGCTACGTTATTAATTTTTGCTTCGTATATATGGGGCTTGGGCTTTATAAGAAAAATATTTACCGAAATAAAAATACTTTTAATTGGAACTGAAAAATATATTGAGGGCGAACACACAATAAGAATTGAAACTAAATACGATGATGAATTAAATGTATTAGCCAAATCGTTCAATAAAATGATTGAAACAATAAATACAACTACAATTTCGAGAGATTACTTCGACAACATTTTTCAAAGTATATTTGATTTTATTATTGTAACCGACAAAAACTTTAATATCTTATCAATTAACGCTGCCGTAAAAAATAATTTATCTTATAATTTAGAAGAATTGTCTGAGAAAAATATAAATTTATTGTTTGAAAAAGAATTAAATATTACAATAAAAGCTCAAAATATTGTTTACAATTCAGAACAAACTCTTATTTCAAAAAATAAAAATAAAATACCCGTAATAATATCAATATCAGCCATAAAAACGAATGATACAACAACAGGTTATGTTGTAATTGCACATGACATTTCCGAAAAACTTGATAATGAAAACAAGCTAAATAATATCAGACGTGAAAATTTAATTGCGTTAAACGAGGCTCAAGAAGAAGAACGACTTCGCATTGCTAAAGAAATACACGATGGACTTGGGCAAATTTTAACAGCTATTCATTATACAATTGAAAATAAATTTAAAGAAAAATACCAAAACGATATTGAATATAAGGAAAATATATACAATCTTCAAACCCAAATCGACAATGCTATTGTAGAATCAAAAAACATAGCACACGATTTAATCCCTATTTTGTTAAAAGATTTTGGATTATCGGTTGCTGTTAAAAATCTGATAGAATACAATTATAAAAATTGCGGTATTAAAATTAATTTCGCTACATTTTATTACGAAAAAAGAGTTGATGAAAAAATAGAAAAAGCACTATACCGAATTATACAGGAAGCACTTAGTAATATTATAAAACATTCAAAAGCCCAAAATGCAAACATTCAAATTATTAAATTAGACGATTTGATATCATTAACCATTGATGACGATGGTATCGGTTTTAATCCCGAAACCATTTCTAATGAAACCAAATATAGAGGAATTGGCTTATTTAGTATGAAAGAAAGAGTATATGCTTTTAATGGAGTATTTCAACTAAATAGTGATAAAAATAAAGGAACTGAAATTTTAATAGATATACCAATTAAATAAATGCAAAAAATCAAAATTCTATTAGCCGACGACCATTTTATAATAACAGATGGTATAATTGCAATGCTATCTCAACACAAAGAATATGTGATTGTAGGAGAAGCTCGTGATGGTGAGGAAACTTTAACGAAAGTAAAAGAATTAGCACCCGATATTTTAATAGTGGATATTTCAATGCCAAAAATAAATGGAATTGATGTAGTAAAAAAAATAAGAGAAAAGGACTCTACAATTAAAATACTTGCACTTACTCAACACGATAAAAGCGAATATATTATGCAAATGCTTAAAGCCGGAGCCGATGGATATTTGCTAAAAAATTCAAATAAAGACGAATTAATTACTGCCTTAAAAGCTATTTCAGAAGGAAATAAATATTTTGGAAAAAAAATCTCCGATATTATTTTAAACAATTATGTATCACAGTCTGATTTTAAGGATGAAAAGTCGGATAAAACAGAGATTCTTTTAACAAAAAGGGAAATTGAAATTATTAAACTCATAGTTAAAGATAAAAGTAATCAGGAAATTGCCGATAATTTGAATATAAGCCTCCGAACTGTCGAAACACATCGCAGAAATATTATGCAAAAACTTAATGTCAAAACTGTTGTAGCTCTTGTCAGATATGCTTTGAATAATAATATTACATCTCTTTAAATAATCAACTATTATTCAGTGTGAGATAATATATACTGAGGGGTTTTCGATGCTTTTAAAACAACAGATATTTTAGCATTACATAAGTTTAATAGTATTGTAACGCTTAACACATCTATTAACACACAGCCATATTATCATATAATTTAATTCATAATCAGTGTTTTACAGCAGTGTTGTTAAGCATTGAGTTATACAACATAATTAAGCACTTAAACATGTTTTTTAATATAAAAAATTAAGAGTCTTTCCTTTTTAATAAAATATATTTAAAATTTAACATTTTGCATATTGATTTCAATTCTTACAATCTATGTATCTTGATATTATAAATAATAGTTCATTTAATAATTATTTTCTCATTAAAACCTTATTATACTCTTTATTTCAAAAAGATACAATAAAATACGTACTGTATGGTATCAGACATACCAGCTACATTGTATTGTCTTAGGAATTATTGAAAACTAATTTTGACAGATAGATAATTTTTTTATAAACTAATATTTAATAAAATGAAAAAAACACTCAAATTTTTTAGTATTATTCTTGTTCTAACAGGAATATTTTGCACGAATATGGGTTGTAAGCGTGAAGGTTGTACCGACCCAAAGGCAAAAAACTATGATTCGAAAGCAAAAAAAGACGATGGTTCGTGTACTTATGATTCTGTAACACCAACACCAACACCAACCTATGACTTAACAAAGCTAAATGCAATTAAATCAAGTGCTTCACCTTCAGTTGATGGAAATATTGATGGTCTTTGGGCAAATGTACCATCATTAACAGTTGCACTTGGAGAAACAAACAATCCACCAAACGATGCGTCAAAAATTAATAACTGTACTGGTTGCCATGCCTATACTAGCAGTATTTCGGTTAAATTAAAAGCCGTATATACTACTGATTATCTATACATTTTATCGGAATGGTCAGACCCAACAGCTAGTTTTACACGCGATGCATCTTGGTCATTTGCTTCGGGTTCGTGGGCAAAGCCTCATACCGGCGAATCAGAAGATAGAATATCTTTTTTCTGGCCCATCGGAACTATTGCTGGTGCTCCATACAGTACAGGCGGTTGTATGACAAAATGCCACATGTATTATCCAACAGATCAAGATCCTCATGTAAGTACTCACGGTATTGTTGACGATGCTTGGTTAACAAGCGGAAGAGCCGATTTATGGCATAGTAAAGCTGCTCGTGCAGGTGCTGTAACTTCTGCCTCTGGTTCAGGATTAACAATTAATTCAACTTCGCACGAAGTAACTGCCGGCACTTTTCAAATGACTGGATATGTGGACGATACTTATACTGATGTATGGGGTGATGATGCTACAAACGGTGAAGATGGCGGTCGTTATGGTGATGCAGGAACTGCTGCTGCTTCGCATAATAGAATTTCCGACAAATCACGCCCAAAATGGATGGAAAAAAATCCAACCGATTTTGCTGATGCAATGTTTATTACACAAACAGAAATTGATGGTGGCGAATGTGTTGGAAACGAAACAACTGGAGTTAGCGATGCCGATGCTGCAATTTATTGGCCTAAGTATACGGCTCTTAATGCTATTGTATGCGAACGAATTCATAAAGTGCCAACAGGAAGTCGTGGCGACTTAGAAATTGGTGCTGTTTGGAATAATGGTAAATGGACAACCGAAATTGCCAGAAAACTAAATACCGGCACTACCGATGATATTCAATATACCGATTTATTAAAAGAATATTTGTTTAATGTAGCTCAATTTGATAATTCAAGACATGGTTACGAACACAGATGCTCTAAATCGTATTATATGAAATTTATTCCTTAAGTTTTATGAAAAGGAATATTTATTGTGTAAATAGTTAGTAAGAATGAAAGAAGCGTTTGTAAAAACGCTTCTTTTTATTTTAAACAACCATGACTCAGACATTTTTAACAAAACGAGAACTTGAAATTGTGAAATTAATAGTTAAAGATAAAAGCAATCAGGAAATTGCCGATAACTTAAATATTAGCCTCCGAACAGTCGAAACACACCGCAGAAATATTATGCAAAAGCTTAATGTCAAAACCGTTGTAGCCCTTGTAAGATATGCTTTGAATAAAAATATCGCCTCTCTTTAATTTTTTTAAAAGATTCAATAAGTACTCTATGGTATATTTTTACCATAAACACAGTATTTTAATGCAAAAAAGTATAGCTATTTTTACAAAATGAATAAAAATAATTTAAAAGAACTTGCAAAATTATTTACTAAATTAGGATTTATTTCCTTTGGAGGACCAGCAGTACACACAGCAATGATGTATAATGAAGTTGTAGTAAAACGCAAATGGCTAGAAGAACAACATTTTCTTGATTTAGTTGGTGCAACTAATTTAATACCAGGTCCAAATAGCACAGAACTAGCAATACATATTGGCTATGAAAAAGGCGGTTGGAAAGGTTTAATTATAGCAGGTATTTGTTTTATTTTGCCAGCAGTTATTATAACAACTATTTTTGCTTGGTTTTATAAAAATTATGGTCAATTGCCCCAAATTCAACCATTTATTTATGGTATAAAACCAGCTTTAATTGCAATTATACTTGTAGCAATATATCCGCTTTTTAAAAAATCGTTTAAGACTTTAGAATTAGGACTTATTGGTATAATGGCTTTATTGTTATCATTATTAAAATTTAATGAAATTTATATAATGTTTGGTGCAGGATTATTTGCAATTCTGTTAGATGTAATTAAAAATAATAAATCAAACTCAAATATTATTTTACCACTTCTGCTTTTTCAATTTCCAAAATTTACATTTTTAACCTCATTAAATCTTAATTTATTTCTAATTTTTCTTAAAATTGGAGCAATTCTTTATGGTAGTGGTTATGTTTTGTTTGCATTTCTCGATAATGAATTGGTTGCTAGAGGGCTAATTTCCAGAAATCAATTAATTGATGCTGTTGCTGTTGGACAATTTACACCCGGTCCAATATTTTCTTCAGTTACTTTTATTGGTTATCAGATAAGTGGTTTGATGGGTGCAATAGTATCTACACTTGGTATTTTTCTTCCATCTTTTATATTTGTTGCATTGTTAAATCCAATAGTCAAGAAATTGAAAAATTCAAAACTATTTTCCGCCTTTTTAGATGCAGTTAATATTACTTCTGTTGCTATTATTATTGCCATTTGCTTCCAACTAGGACAAGATTCAATAACCGACTGGCGAACAATAGTAATTGCAATTATGAGTTTAATAATCTTGTTTAAATTTAAGAAATTTAACAACATTTATATTGTTTTGGGAAGTTCAATTTTAGGCTATATCCTTTTACTGATTTAATTAAAATCTGTAATTCTGTTTAACGTTTCAAAATCACATAACATACGTACTATATGGTATATTTTTACCTTAAATATGGTATTGGTATTACAAAATAATAAGCTTAACCTTGCATAATTTTTATAATTAATGCAAAAGATTAATTTAATACTACGCACACCAACCATAACGACATGGCTTAAAATTATTAGCCTTGTGATGTTTATACTGCTTATAATTATTGGTCTTTCGGCAAATTCGTCAGATTCTGCATTTTTAAAAGAATTAAGAAATACAAACCTTGCTAACCTTATAGTTTGGAGTTATTGGTGGCCCATAATTATAATTACAGCAATATTTTTTGGGCGATTATGGTGTATGGTATGCCCAGTAGAACTTATAACAACTATTGCATCTAAGTTAGGACTACGAAACAAACGTCCACGTTGGATTTTATCAGGTTGGGCTATTACGATTTTTTACATTTTAATATTATTTATAGGAATTGAAGGCTTTGCAATACATCGAAATCCTACATACATGGCAATATACCTTCTTTCAATTATTGCAGTTTCTGTTATCACAGGATTAGTTTGGGAAAAAAACACATTTTGCCGTTATTTTTGCCCGGTTGGATATTTATTGGGAATTTATTCACGATTATCGTTTTTGGGTTGGAGAGTAAAATCTCAAAGTATTTGCAGCTCTTGTAAAGACAAATCATGTATTCATAAAAATTACACATACAATATTGATAAAAAAAGTTGTGGAGTTGACCTCTACCCTGCCCAAATAAGCGACAATTCAAACTGTATTTTATGTGCAGGTTGTGCAAAAAGTTGTAGCCAATATCAAACTGTAAAAATTAACGAAAGACCAAACCCACAATTAGTAAAAATTGGTTTTGCAAACGACTTATTTAAAGTAAAACCATTAAAATATGCCGAAATGTTTTTTGTAATGGTAGTTTCGGGCTTTGTAATTTCTGAAATTTGGTCGGAATGGAAAACTACCGATAATTTATTAAAAATTATTCCCGATTTAATAATTGAAAAATTTTCAATAAATATCCATTTTTTAGAAGTTTTAATAAGCTCTACAATTATTTTCATCATATATCCTCTTATTTTGTGGCTTTTACCATATTTCATATCACAACTTGTTGGCTTAAAATTGAAATTAAAAGATTATTTATTAAACTACGGAATAGCTTTTATTCCTATTATTGCTGCTGCACACCTCGATAAAGCTATTTTGAAGATGACATCTAGGCTACCATATTTTCAATACCTTTTCGACGATGTTTCGGGCATGAAAACAACACCGAACATTATCGAACATAAAATTACATTATTCCAAATGCCATTTTGGTTTAACTTTTTGGTATCTGTAGCAATTAGTTTTATTATGCTTATTGGAATATATTTAAGCTTTAAAACCATTAAGCTTATAAATAAAAAATATTCATACAACAATACTGAATCAAAACCAATTTACTCGCTTTCTGCAATATATGGTTCAGTATTTTTAATTATGTTGTTAGCTTGGAAGTGGATTAATTTTTAAAAAAACAGAATAAGTAATACATGGTATAAAAAATACCAAATCAATGGTATTTTATTTTCTGTATCAAGTACTTATTTTCGTTCCATTAATTTAGTGTTACGTATATTGGTTAATTGATTGATAACTGAAAATTTGACATATTTTAACAAATTCTAATTTTCATAAATCGCAAATAAAATACTAAGTTATAACCAAAAAGGGTAGCTTTTGCTATCCTTTCTTTATTTAAGTTCTTTTTAACAAAAAACAAAAACTACGTAGTTTATGGTATATAAATACCAAGTATATGTTATTGTGAAGTACGATATTACCATCTACTTTTGAAACAATAAAATTTTAAAATAATTTAATAATAATCTAAAAAATTACACAATGAAAAAGAAAATGTATTTTATTGCGGTTTTGTTTCTCGCAATCTTAACCGTAACAACTCAAAGTTGCAAAAAGGGCGAAGATGGAGTTGATGGTGCTCCTGGTACTGCCGGAACAAATGGAACTGATGGTTATGGTGCTGTAACTGCTGCCGACCAAGCTGCTTTCGATGCTGCCGATGGCACAATTGGAGCAAGATTATATGACCATCCATTAAATGAAATAAACTATTTACCCTCTGCTGTAATGTCAAGTGGAAGCCGTTCAAACTTTTTCAGATGTAAAAGTTGTCATGGTTGGGATTTACGTGGAAGAAATGGAGTTTTAATAGACAAAGGCCCTTCTAGCTCATATCCTGTAGCTGCCGATGTTGACTTATACGCCTGGGCAAGATTACACAGTATTCGTGAAGTTTTTGATGCAGTTAAAAACGTTGGTGGAAGAAATAAAAGTTTGAAACAATCTTATAATGGTAATATGCCTTATTATGGTGAAATTTTAAACGATTCACAAATTTGGCAAATTGTTAAATTCTTAAAAGTAACTTCACATAATACAGATGATTTTTATGATATAGCCACAACAGGTACATATCCAACAGGAAGTAAAACTTTCTCAAATATTGGAAAAGGTGGAAATGCTACAAACGGTAAAGTAGTATATGATTCAAAATGCAAAAGTTGTCATGGTGCTGATGGAAAAACTATTGATATTTATTGCAAAGGTTTATTCTTAGGCGAAATGTTCAGATTAGACCCACATGAAGTGCATCATAAAGCAATTTGGGGAATGCCAGTTGATAGAGAAAATGTTGCCATAGGTTGTACTTCTGGAGATTATGCAATGCCACAAATTGCCATTACAGACCAAGATATTAGAGATATGATGGTTATGGGTCAAGACACAGTACTTTTTCCTTGGTAAGAGTTTTTTTCATAAATTTTATAATTTTAAAAGAGGTTGAAATTTCAACCTCTTTTTTTGCAAATTAAAAACTCAGGATTTTAAAAGAAGCGTAACTATTCAGCCTCTAATTAATTAATAAAAAAGCCACAGATTCACAGATTAAATCTATGATAATTAAAACAATAACCAAATATTAATTACACAGATTTAAACAACCAAAGGTTGTTTATTCTGCGAAAATTTACAAAAAATGATTAATTTTAATCTGTGAATCTGTGGCATATATTTGTTATTTAGCGTTTTAAATAGGGTGAATAGTTACAAAGAAGCTTCAAATGTTCTTATTTTTATATTCTACAACATATTTGACTATTGCAAATTATACATTTAGAAATCTTCTAAAATCATTATTATTTGAGCATTACAATCAATCATAATTATATATTTAGTTATTAACATATATAAACCACATAATATTAATATCTATTATTCCGAAAAAAATGTATTTTTATACTTAAATTGTGCAATTTTAAAAACACAGTGTTTCTTTAGAAAACTTCAAAAATGATACTAAGAAGCACTAAATAAACAATTAAATTATGAATATCATTAATAAAATTTGGAGTGTTCTATATAAAGACCTACCAGTTCATGTTAAGTTTTATATATCATTTTTTTGGATTTTACTATTTATAGCAATATCATTTACAAGCGTTTATATCCACACAAACAATTCTGCTAAAAATAATAAAATACTTGATTATTCTAATTTAGCATTATCCAAAAGTCAAAAATTATTTTCGCTTACATCATTAGCTATAAATGAAGATTTATCAGTTAGTAGTCCTGCAAAACAAAATTTAAACCATGAATTGATTGAAATAAATACCATTTATAATAATCTGAAATATGGCGGAATTATTTTCAATTCCGATAACTCTCAAACATATATTAAAGCTATTAAAGACGAAAAAACTCTTGTAAAATTGAACGAAGTTGAAAAGATTTTCAATGAGCAAAAAAAACTATTTTCAGTAATTGTTAAAGAAACAACATTTTTAAACGAATTAAATATTAAGCCATACACAATTCTTGATAGCACTTCAACTTCACAGAATCTAAACGTTATTACTTTAATGAATCCAATAGTTAAATCTGCAATTAAAGAAATAAATTCTTATGCTATTGAAAATTCATTAATTACAAATAATGAACAACTATGCGAAATGATTAAACAATATAATACTGCAAATGAGAATATATTTCTGTCACTTTTTATTTTAATTAATATTATTGCATTAATAATCATATTATTTAACTTTTTTATTCTTCAAATATTCATTGTAAGTCCAATTAACAAAATTGCTAAAGCATCTGTTGAAATTGCAAAAGGAGATTTAAAAACTAAACTTTCGCACAAAATAAATGACAATCTTGGACTTATTGTTTCGTCAATTAAATCATTAATTGAAAATTTAAAAAATGCTTCAGAATTTACAATTAAAATTGGACAAGGAAATTATGATGCAAACCTAGAAGTAATAAAAGATGGAAATATTGACGAAAAAGACAATTTGAATGTTGCGTTAATGAACATGCGCGATAAACTTAAAAGCGTTGCAGAAGAAGAAAAACGAAGAAATTGGGCAACATCTGGTTTTGCGATTTTTGGAGAAATTCTTCGCCAAGATAACGATAACATCGAAAAGCTATCATACAACATTATTAAAAATCTTGTAAAATTCATGGATATTAATCAAGCAGGGATGTTTTTATTAAACGAGTCTGAAGATAACAAATTCCTTGAAATGACTGCTTGCCATGCCTATGACAGAAAGAAATTTTCAGACCGAAAAGTAAATATTGGAGAAGGATTTATTGGCACATGCTTTATCGAAAAAGAAACAATTTATGTAACTGATGTTCCTACTGATTATATTAATATTACATCAGGTTTAGGAGATGCCCCTCCACGTAGCATTCTAATAGTTCCAATGAAACTAAACGATGTTGTGTATGGTATTTTAGAATTAGCATCATTTACTAGCTTTGAAAAATATCAAATTGAATTTGTTGAAAAAGTTGGAGAAAGCGTTGCATCAACTATTTCGACAGTAAAAATCAACATCCAAACTTCTAAGCTTCTAACTAAATCGCAACAACAAACCGAAATTCTATTGCAACAAGAAGAAGAAATGCGTCAAAATCTTGAAGAATTACATTCAACTCAAGATGAAATTTTAAAACGCGAATCAGAAATCACGGGCATTGTAAATGCAATAGATAACACAATTGCAAAAGCCGAACTTCAATTAAATGGAGTAATTATTAATGTAAATGCTAAGTTTAATAAAGTTTTTGAAGTAGAAAAAACAAATCTTACAAACCATAATATTAAAAAATTCATTGATGATAATCAATTCGATATTTTTGATGAAAGCTTCGAAATAGTCTCATCTGGTGAAAGTTCCGATTTTACTATAAAAGGACATACTGCAAAAAATACAAAAAAATGGCTACTTTGTTCTGTTACACCTGTTTTTGATTCAAATAAACAAATTGCTAAAGTACTGTTTATGGCAATTGACGTAACTCAACAAAAAGAACTTGAATCGGAATTAGCTCAAAAAGACGAGCTTCAAAAGCAAGAAATTGAAAAACTAATTCACGAAAACAACCAAAAACTTGAAGAAATAATTGCAACTCAAGAAGAATCAACAAAGCGAGAAACTGAGCTTTCTGCAATTATAAATGGAATAAACGAATCTTTAGGTTCTTATGAATTTGATGAAAAAGGAATAGTACTCAATGTAAACAGAATGTTTCTTGATATAACTGGGTTAAAAGAAAATGAGATAATTGGACAATCAATTATTGACTTTATGCCTGTTGAAAAACAAAAGTTAATGTACGACTTATTACCTAAGCTTTTTAAAGGCGACAAACACTCTGGTCCACATCAATTTATATTTAAAGGAGTTGAAAAATGGTGTTTCGAAACCTATACCCCTGTAAAATCTTCTAATGGTAATTTTAATAAAATATTAGTTCTTGCCAACGAAATTACTCAAGTTGTTATGCAAGATCGCAAAATGAAGACACAATCCGATGAATTAATGGCACAACAAGAAGAGTTGCGTCAGAATATGGAAGAAATGCAAACACTTCAGGAAGATACTTTAAAGAGAATGGAAGAAGCTGAAAATTTAAAAAATCAATTAGCAGAAAAAGACAAACTTCAAAGTATCGAAATTGAAAAACTAACTAATGAAAATAATCAGAAACTTCAAGAATTAATAAAAATTCAGGAAAAAATTCTAAAAGATGCAGAAGAGCAAAGAACTAAAGATGAACTAATCGTAAAACAAGCAAAAGAAGAAGCACAAATTCAAATTCTAAATATGGAAGAAGATTTCTTTATGAAGCAAAAAGAATTGAAAAAGAAATTAAAAGCAGCAACTTTAGAATTAGAAGCTACAAAAAATAATTAATTAATTGAGTATGTATGATATTGAAGTTAAATTAAGATTTATAGGTATAAAGGAACATAGGTATAAAGGTATTAAAATGATAATCATTTTACCATTTAGTATTTCCTGATTTCCTTATACCATATATCCTCTATACCTTTTTATTAAAATACATCTCTCGTATATTTTCATTGAATAGATTAACAATAAACAAAAAGTTAAATAATATGGAAAAACAAAACTGTTGGGAATACAAAAATTGTGGACGTGAACAAGGCGGTGCAAAAGTAGCCGAACTAGGTGTTTGCCCTGCTTCAACAGAAACAAAAGCTAATGGTATTAATAATGGCATAAATGCTGGCAGAGCATGTTGGGCAGTAGCAGGTACATTATGTGGAGGAACAGTGCAGGGCGAATATGCTTCAAAAATGCAAAATTGCTTGGCTTGCGATTTTTACACAGTAGTTCAGGATGAGGAAGATGATGATTATATGCTCACAAAAGAGATATTGAAAAAATTGTCTTAATTCATTGCCAATTTATTTAAATCTGTGAAATCTCCCGATGAAAAATTGATACAAGTCGGATTAATAAAATCAAAACCATAAACTATTCAATACCAGATAAATAAAAATTAAAAATGGAATTATATATCAATGTCGTTTAGTTAAGCAAAAGTAGATAAAATATTGAAAATTAATAAAAAAAGAGTTCTTTGAAATTTTG
>Ga0154347_1098_pt1 | contig 46103 bp, 26 predicted proteins | sample RifGroA2_FD_115875 | JGI IMG/M metagenome (GOLD analysis project Ga0154347, IMG submission 115875) | Bacteroidetes bacterium GWA2_31_9
AAATCACAGAAGATATTTCGGGAAAGCCAACAGGAATAAATACAGTAACTGTTACCGATGCAAATGGTTGTACAAAAACAAATACTACAAATATTACCCAACCAGCATTGGCACTTACAGCAACAGCAACAAATACAAATGTAAGCTGTAACGCTGGTTCAAATGGAACTGCAACAGCAACGCCTGTTGGAGGAACGTCGCCATATTTCTATACATGGACTGATGGTGAAACAACACAAACAATTACAAATAAGCAAATTGGAACTTACGATGTAACTGTAACTGATTCAAAAGGTTGTGTGGTTAATGCTTCTGTAACTATTACTGAACCAACAGCATTATCTGCATCTATAACTGCCCAAACTGATATATTATGTAATGGAGCTTCGACAGGTTCTGCCACTGTTACTGAGGCAGGAGGAACATCTCCATACTTGTATTCATGGACAGGTGGAGGATCAACTGCAACCTATTCAAATGTTATTGCAGGAATTTATACAGCAACTGTTACAGATTCACACTCTTGTACTGCAACTGCTTCTGTAACTATAACAGAGCCAACTGCATTGGCAAGCTCTATCGTTTCTCAAACAAATGTAGGTTGTAACAATGGAACTGATGGCGATGCTACAGTTGAAGCCTCAGGAGGAACAACACCATATACATATTTATGGAGTAATGGTCAAACAGTTACAACTGCCACAAATTTAAATTTTGGATTATATCCAGTAACAGTAACTGATAATAATTTATGTACTAGTATTTCTGAAGCTACTATTACTCAGGCAACATCTTTAGCAATTTCAGTTACTTCACAAATTAATGTGAGTTGTTTTGGCACAGCTACAGGTTCTGCAAATACAACTACTACAGGAGGGTCAACACCTTATACTTATTTATGGTCAAATGGACAAACTTCTTCAAATGCATCAAGTTTAATAGCTGATGTTTATTCTGTTACAGTTTCTGATGCAAATGACTGCAACGCATTAACCGCTTTAACAATCTCTGAACCTGCATTATTGACTTCATCTGCAAACTCCACCGACGTTACTTGTAATGGCGGAAATGATGGAAGTGCAACTGTTGAGGCTTTAGGCGGAACACTTCCATATAATTATGTTTGGTCAAATGGAGAGTCAACATCAATTGTTTATAACTTAATAGCAGGAATTTATGGTGTTACTATAACTGATAATAATAGCTGCGAAACAACAGCATCAGTTACGATAATTGAACCAGTACCAATGTCTCCTGATGCCGGACTACCACAAACAGTTTGTTCAAAATCAATAATTTCATTAACTGCTACAGGTGGTGAAAATTACATTTGGAGCAATGGAGTTAATCAAGGATTACCTTACGAAATAATTTCTACTACAAATTTTTATGTTACAGTAACCGATTCTGTTGGTTGTTCATCAATTGACTCAGTCCTTGTTACAGCGTTACAATTACCTACAGTTTCAGCTGGTGATGACAAATCAATTTGTCCAGGAAGTGATGTCCAACTTGGGGGGAATCCTACAGCAACTGACGGAGTTAGCCCTTATACTTATATCTGGTCTAATTCTGAATCATTAAATGATGAAACAATTTCAAATCCTACGGCAAATACTTTAGTAAGCCAAACTTATATTGTTACAGTTACCGATTCAAATGCTTGTAGCAATTATGATTCTGTTCAGGTTAATTTAACATTTTTAGCTTCTGTTGCAGCAGGTACTGATGCTACAATCTGTGAAGGAACTTCCTATGCTTTATTTGGCTCTTATGGTGGGGGCGCTTCATCAATTACATGGACTTCTCTAACAGGAGGAACTTTTGATAATGATACTTTGCCAACCGCAACTTATACTCCTTCATCTGCTAATATAACTAATGGTTCTGTAATGTTAACAATTACAACAGATGATCCTCCTGGTCAATGCGAAGCGATTAAAGACTCTGTTATGATTACTATAATAGGAAAACCAACTGTATATGCAGGAGTAGATAGTGTTATTTGCGAAGGTAGTACTTATGATTTATCAGGAATTTTTGGTGGAAGTGCAAATGCAATTATTTGGACATCAATAGATGGAAGCTTTGGTGATTACACATCCACGAATACAATTTATACCCCTTCATCGAGTGAGATATTTGCAGGTGGTGTTTATATTGTGATTACTTCTAATGATACTTCCGGATATTGTGCAGTTGCTAAAGACACAATGTTTTTAGCAATAAATCATATAGCTTCTGTTAATGCTGGAATTGATACAAGTATTTGCCAAGGACAAAGCTATACTCTTGCGGGATCTTATAGCGGAGGTGCTAGTTCAATATTATGGACATCTTCAACAGGAGGAACTTTCGACAATGATACTTTGGTAAGTGCAAAATATACTCCTTCGGCACTTGATATTTCAACTGGCTTTGTTGTTTTAACAATCACAACTAATGATCCTGATGGACCATGTTATGTTGACAGCGATAGTATAAGAATAAACATTAATCCAAAAGCTATTGCTAATGCCGGACCTGACAAACAAATATGTCCAAATGCTTCTTGTACAATTTCAGGGGCAAGTGTCGGAGGAAGTACTACATCATTCTATTGGACATCAACAGGTTCGGGAACTTTCGATAACGACACAATACTTAATACAACATATACACCAAGTATTGCTGATATTAATCTAGGCTCTGTATATCTTTATCTTCATACCAATAATCCTCTGGGGGTTTGTAATGCTGTATCAGATAGAATGACATTAACAATTTCAGGATTTGTAACTGTAGTTGCTGAGGAAGACAAAGTTATATGTGCAAATTCTAATGCTGTTAGCGTATCTGGATTAGTTAGCGGTCCTATAACTACCGGAATTTGGTCAACTTCAGGAGCTGGAACTTTTACATCTGACACTGCATTATCAACATACTATATTGTTAGTCCAGAAGATACATTAGCAGGTTCTGTTACAATTTACTTATCATCTGAAGACAATGGGGCTTGCGATCAGGTTAGTGATTCACTAATATTGACAATAAATCCAGAGATTTATATTAATGCTGGTATAAATGACACTGTTTGTGCAAACAATGCTGAAATATTATTAAATGGAAATGTTTGGGGTGGCACAAATACAGGAAGATGGTCTTCTAGTGGAACAGGAATTTTTACACCTAACGATTCTGCTTTAAATGCGATTTATATTCCAAGTATTGAAGATACTACAGCTGGTGAAGTAACTTTGTATTTGTTATCAACTAATAATGGATTATGTGATGAATATCTTGATTCAGTAACAATTAAAATCACTCCTGCACCAGTTGCAAATGCAGGAACTGACATTTATGTATGCGTTAATAATCCAGAAATCCAATTAGATGGAAATATTTTTGGAGGAAGTGTAAACGGAGTATGGACTACAAATGGAACAGGCACATTTACACCAAACGATAGTATTGTTAATCCAACTTATTCGCCAACAGAAAGTGACACTTTAGCTGGAAGCTTGACTTTTGTACTTACATCAATTGAAAATGGTAGTTGTTTAGCTTCTGCTGATACTGTAAAAGCATTCTTTACTCCTGCTCCAATAGTTTTTGCAGGAGACGATGTTACAATTTGCGGAAACGATTCAACTCAATTGGCTGGTTCTGTAATTGGTGGTGCAGGTACTGGTGTTTGGTCGTTGTATAATTCTACAGGTCAAATTGTTCCTAATACGAGTTCTTTAAATGCTTATTACAAACCTAGTCAAAATGATATAAGTGCTGGCTTTGCAACACTTATATTATCATCTAGCAACTTACAAGGATGTTTAGTTGAGCGAGATACAGTAGTCATTAACTTAACTACTTCGCCCACTGTAAATGCTGGTGATACAACTACAGTTTGTGAAAATAACAGCATAGTTCAGATTAATGGAGATGTTTCAGGAATATCAAATACTGGTTCTTGGACAACTAGTGGAGATGGAAGCTTCGGTTTTGCAGATACAGTTTTAATAAATGAGTACTATCCTGGAATTAATGATATATCAGACGAATATGTAAGTTTAATATTGACATCTACTAATAATGGAAATTGTCCGGCCGATGTTGATACATTTTTCGTGAATATTCTTCCTAAACCAATTGTATTTGCCGGAAATGATAAAAATGTTTGTAAAACTTTGAATGCATCACTTAATGGAACAGTTTCTGGAACAACAACAACAGGTTCTTGGATTACTTTAGGAGATGGTTCATTTAGTAACAACAATATTTTAAATCCTACATACATACCTGGGACAAACGACACTGCAACTGGTTTTGTATATTTAGTTCTTACATCAACTAATAATTTAAGTTGTATTGAAGTTTCAGACACTATTAAGCTAAATTTCATTGACTTGCCTTATGTTAATGCAGGAAGCGACTTAAGTATTTGTAATAATAATACTGAGTTTGACTTATCTGGAATCATAAATAGTCCTACAAATACTGGACAATGGATAAGCTCTGGTACTGGAACATTTATTCCAAATGATACTGCAATGAATGTAACTTATATTTCAACTCCAGATGACACATTATCAGGAAATATAAGCATTATTTTAAATGCAACTAACACTTGTACATTCTCAGATACAATATTGATTAATTATTCATTAAGTCCAGTAATAGAAGCTGGTGTAAACAGAACAATTTGTATTGATCAATCTCAGGTTCAATTATCAGGATTTGCTGGTGGTGGTGCTTCAGGTGGCATCTGGACAACAAGTGGTACAGGATATTTCACACCAAACGACTCTACATTGAATGCAAAATATATTAGAAGTTCTCAAGACAGTTTAAATTCAATTTTCTATCTTACATTAACAGCTACAAATGTTGATAATTGCATAGAAGTTAAGGATTCTCTTAGAGTAAAAATAACAACAATTCCTGTGGTTGAAGCAGGAAGCGATTTTACTTATTGTGCAAATAATGCGACAATACATCTTGGTGGAATTATTACAGGTGTAGCTTCAACAGGAGCTTGGACAAGTTCTGGAACAGGAACTTTCACAGCCTCAAATACAGATTTGAATGGTTTTTACAATCCAAGTGCAGCTGATACAGCTAATGGATTTGTAAGGTTAACATTATCATCTACAGATGCATGTTTAAATATTTCTGACAGCGTTTTATACACATTTAGTCCTGCTCCATACGTTAATGCTGGGCTTGATAAAACTGTTTGTGCAAATAATAATACTGTCGATTTATATGGATATGTAAGCTCTTCTTCAAATACAGCAAAATGGCTTTCAACAGGAACAGGTTCGTTTTCTCCTAACAATACAGCTCTTAATGGTCAGTATATGCCAAGTAACACTGATATATCAAATCATGGCTGTAAATTAATATTGCTTTCAACAAACAACGGAATGTGCTTTGCCGAAAGAGATACCATTAATTTGGAAATTACACCTTCTCCTGTTGTAAATGCTGGTTCACAACAATATGTTTGTAAAGATGCAACTATTTCATTAAATGGATCTGTAACAGGAGGTTCTAGCTCAGGTATTTGGTCAACAAATGGAACAGGAACTTTCAATCCTTCAAACACAGAACTTAATGCGACTTACACTCCTAGTCCATCCGATACAATTGCCGGAATATTGACATTTACTCTTAAATCAACAAATAATGGAACATGTAACGAGGTGTCTTCAGCTATGGTTGCAATTTTTACAGACAGACCAACTGTTGATGCAGGCACAGATTTAACACTTTGTGCTAATAATGCAAATGTTAATCTAAATGGAATAGTTTCAGGAAGTACTACAACAGGAATTTGGACAACTACTAATGCTGGAACTTTCCTTCCGAGTGAAACTGATTTAGAGGCAACATATAAACCATCGGTTGCAACCTTAGCTAGTGGTTCTACACAATTAATTTTAACTTCAGCAAATTCCTGTGAACAAAGTGATACCATTACTTTAACCTTTACAACAGCACCTTTGGTTTCAGCTGGCTCTGATCAGGTGTTTTGTGTCAATAATCCGGAAGTTCAATTAAACGGATCTGTAACATTAGGTGCATCAACCGGAAAGTGGACTACATCGGGTACAGGTCAGTTTGTTCCTAACGACTCTACATTTAGTGCAATTTATAACCCAAGTGTTTTAGATACACTTCTCGGACAAATAACCTTAACACTCTCATCTACAAATCATGGAGATTGCAATACGGAATCTGATTTTATGACTGTTAGTTTTGTCGAAAAACCTATTGTTGATGCAGGATTTGACCAAACTATTTGTGCCAATAATCATGTGTTTTTTGATGGGCAAATTGATGGGGGAATAAATATGGGCTATTGGTCAACAAGTGGTACAGGTAATTTCTTCCCCGACTCAAGTATATTATGGGCTTATTATAAGTTTAGTTCTCAAGATACTACTCAAAATCAATTGCCATTTGTATTAAGTACTCCCGATTTTGCAGGATGCGTTTCCGAATCCGATACTGTTGTTGTAAGTATAACTCCTGCTCCTCATGCTTTTGCAGGAAACGATACTATTGTATGTGCTAATAATTCAAATCTTCAACTAAATGGCTCTATTTGGGGTCCAACAATTACAGGCAAATGGAATAGCTCTGGAAACGGTACTTTTTCACCAAATGACACAACTTTAAACGCATTCTATATACCGGGAACAGCTGATATTGATTCAGGATTTGCATATTTAACTCTCTGGAGTACAAACGATGGCGATTGTTTTTATGCTTATGATACATTAAAGGTTACAATCTTGCCTAGTCCTGAACCAATTGCAGGCAGTGACCTATATATTTGCAATGGCGACTATGTTAGAATCAATGGAAGTATTGGTGGAAATTCAACTTCCGGAATTTGGAATACAAATGGAACAGGGACAATTACACCTAATGACACTAGCTTAAGTATCATTTATATCCCTTCTGCAACTGACACAATTAATGGTAGTATATATTTTGTTTTGACTTCAACTAATACAGGACTATGTAATGCTGAACAAGATACTGTTTACGTTTACTTCTCAGCTCCTCCAGTTGTAGATGCTGGCTCTGATAAAATAGTCTGTGCAAATAATGCAGAAATTATTTTAAATGGAATCGTTTCTGGAAGTTCTATAACAGGCGAATGGACAACTAGCGGAGATGGTACATTCTCGCCAGATTCCATCAGCTTAGATGGCAATTATATTCCTGGATTAAGCGATTTGAGTTTAGGTCATGTTATTTTGACATTATCTTCAACTTTTTCATGTCGAGTTCAAGATTCAATTTATTTAACTGTTACGCCTGCTCCTGTTGTTAATGCTGGAATGGATTTAATAATATGCAATAATCAATCTTCAGTTGATTTGTCAGGAATTGTTTCTGGTGGAGCATCTACTGGAATTTGGACTTCTACAGGAAACGGTACTTTTTCACCAAATAATGAGAGTTTATTAGCAGATTATATTATTAGTCAGCAAGATAGTATTGACAGAACCTTTATGTTGATTTTGACATCTACTAACAATGGCGATTGCTTTGCTGTAAGTGACACAATGAAAGTAACAATAACATCTATTCCACAAATTACTGCTGGCTCTGACCAAATTGTTTGTGCTAATGTTGAGGCAATTCTTGAAGGAGATATAATTGGTGGTAATAATTCAGTTCATTGGACAACATCTGGTTCTGGAATTTTCTTGCCAAGTGATACAGCCAGAGATGCTTCATATATTTTCAGTGCAGCTGATACAACAATTGGAGAAGTAATTTTAACAATTCAATCAACTAACTCTTGTGTTAGCGTTCTAGACGATATGCATATTGACATAACTCCTGCTCCCGTTTTGGATATTTGGGTTACTAGTCCTGCTTGCGAAAACAATGATGCAATTCAATTATTTAGTTCTGTAAATATTGCTGGAGGTGCAATTTGGAGTTCGATTACAAATGGAACTTTTTCACCAAATGATTCAGTTCGAGAGCCAGTGTATTATATGTCTAACGATGATATAGATAATGGGTACATCTTATTAGTACTTACAAGTATTGAAAATGGAAATTGTAATGCTGTAATAGATACCTTTGAAATGTCAATTATTCCAAAACCAAATGTAAATGCAGGCTTAGATCAAAATATTTGTTTTGAAAATCTTTATGTAAGATTAAATGGAGCTGTTTCAGAGGGTTCTAATTCTGGTGTTTGGACTACAAATGGTTCAGGTTCATTTGTACCTGATAGCACAAATCTAAATGCAATCTATATCCCTTCTGACAATGATACAGTTTCATCTCAAAATGGAATTTATTTTATACTTACTTCTACAAACAATGGCTCATGTAATGAAGAAGCCGACACTGTGAATGTGATATGGACTGAAATGCCAATTGTGAATGCAGGAGAAAATATTGAAGTATGTGCTTACGATGGAAATATTCAGCTTTCAGGAACAATTGTAGGTCCAAATAATTTTGGTAAATGGACTACTTCTGGAACTGGAACATTTGTTCCTGATAACACCAGTTTAATTACTGCTTATGTCCCAAGTCAGGAAGATGTTGACAATGTTGACATTGTATTAACTCTTACAGCCACTCAGAGTTGTGTTCCGATAAAAGATGAAATAATTCTTTCTTTAAATTCAGGTCCTTCTGTCGATTTTACAAGTGTTGAAACTTGTAATAGTACTTCAGTATTGTTTAATAATCTTACTACAAATAATTCCGGAACAACTTATTTTTGGAATTGGAGCTTTGGTGATGGGACTACTTCTTCAGATTTAAACCCAAGTCATACATATAATTCAATTAATAATTATACTGTTGAATTAAAGGCAACTACTGATAAAAACTGTGTCGATTCTGTCAGAAAAACTATCTCATTACACAGTATAGAAGCAAGCTTTGTTTCTATAGCAAAATGTTTAAAAGACGAAGTAATTTTCAGAGATAGTTCAATTGTTGAAAATGATACAATCAGTTCATGGTATTGGGATTTTGGTGATGGATATTCAGATAATAATTACATTACAAATCATTTGTACAATGAAATCAACACTTATGATGTATGGTTAAATGTTAGTACTGTCTCTGGATGCGAAGATTCAATTAATAAATCAATTGAAATATATCCTGACCCAATTTCAGGATTTACCGTAACTCCTGAAAAGCCTTTCCCTTATGATGAAGTTTCGTTTATAGATAATTCTATTGGAGCAACTCAATGGCTTTGGATATTTGGCGATAATTCAGATACTATTAATCTTCAAATGCCAACACATTCTTATACTAATAACAATACTTATCAGGTTACACAAATTGCAATTAACGATTATGGTTGTACAGATACTTTAACTATTGATTTCTTAGTTGAAGGCATTGTTGATCCATTTATTCCATCAGCATTTTCACCAAACAACGATGGACAAAATGATGTTCTGCGTGTAAGAGGAGGGCCGTTTAGTTCGGTCGAGATGCAAGTTTATAACAGCTGGGGAAGGTTGCTATTCGAGTCAAATAGCCAAACAACAGGTTGGGATGGAACATATAAAGGCAAGCAACAACCAATAGGTGTTTACATTTATATTGTTAAAGTAATAACAACAGATGGTGTAACTCATTATAAACAAGGTGATGTAACAATTTTAAGATAACATGAATATGAAAACATTATATATAATTCTGGTTTTGTTATTTATAACAAATGTTTTGTTAAGTCAGGATTTGCATTTATCTCAATATCAAGAAGCAAAATTATTGTTTAATCCAGCTTTAACAGGCGATTATGATGGCGATTATAGAGTTCATCTTCAACATCGTTCGCAGTGGGGATCTGTAATAAAAAATCCTTTTAGAACAGAATTTTTCTCGTTTGATAAATCATTCAAACGAAAACTTAAAAGATTGCATGTAGGTATTTATGCTTTAAATTATAGAGCTGGAGTTGGAAAATTTAATTTATTCAATTTAATGGCTTCTGGTTCTTATGAAGTAACGATTGATCCTTCAAATCAGCAACATTTAATTTTTGGAACTCAACTTGGAATGGTTCAAAATAGTTTTGATGTTAGTAGCTTTACGTTTGATAATCAGTTTACAAGTGCAAACGGTGGAAGTTTTGACCAAAGTATAAATAGTGGTGAGACATTTGAAAAAACTAGTGTGCTAAAGCCAGATGTTAATTTTGGAGTACATTATTTATTTCAAAATCGATTCAATTATTTTAACTCATCTGTCTATAAAGTAGCAACTTATAATCCCTATGCTGGAATAGTTGCATATCATCTTACTCAGCCTAACCTAACCTTTTCTGAAGTTAAAAACAAACTTTATCGTCGATACTTTATGTATGCAGGTTGTAAAATAAAAGTAAATACTCCAATTTGTGTTGAACCTAGTTTTATTTATATGAGGCAGCTTAATATTAATGAATTTCAGATTAGTACAACCACTTATTATTTTGAAAAGAGTTATAATGTTTTCTTCTTTGCAACCCTAAATTTGCGACCAAAAGATGCTTTTATTGTTTCACTTGGAGCAATATATGGCAATTACAGAATCGGTGTTGGTTATGATATTAATACATCTCCATTAAAAGCAGTAACAAATAGTAAGGGTGCATTTGAAATTTCACTTACTTATACTAAATTTGATAATAAGACATATGCGATGTTTTAATTTCTATAAAATTAATGATTATTAAATGTTGAACGATGAATTTTTTATGAATGAAGCTCTTAAAGAAGCAAAAATTGCTTTCGAAAAAGGCGAAATTCCTATAGGAGCAGTTATTGTTTCAAATAATCAAATAATAGCTAGAGCTCATAATATGACAGAAACATTAAACGATGTTACTGCTCATGCCGAAATGATGGCGTTTACATCAGCATCAAATTATCTTGGAAGTAAATATTTAAACGATTGCACACTATATGTAACTATAGAGCCCTGCACTATGTGTGCCGGAGCTTCTTATTGGACACAAATAGGGAAAATTGTTTATGGAGCTGACGATGATAAAAGAGGTTTTTCAAAAATTAATTCTCAAATTTTACATCCTAAAACCGAATTAATTAAAGGTGTTTTAAAAGATAAATGTGCTGAATTGATTATTCAGTTTTTTAAGTCTAAAAGAAATTAATTTGAATTTATCACAATTTTTTTTTTACATTTATAATCTGATTCTAATTAATTTAAAATATGAGATATGTCTTTTTAGCAATATTATTATCTTTCATAATAAATAGCTTGGCATTTTCGCAAGAAAATAAAGTAAAAGTAAAACTTGAATTAAAAGATTTAGCAAACGAAAAACTCATTCCCAAAAGTGGAATTGTAATATTCGAAATCGACAGAGCTTTAAGGCTTGCCAGACCCTCAGATGATGGTATTTATTTATTTGACCTTTTACCAAACAAAAAATATAAAATTACATTTGATAAAGCTGGATATGTTATTGCCGAATTACAATTTAATACAAATCTTCCAGAAGGAACTTCATTAGCAAAATCTCCTTTGCTAAACTTTACTGCTTATGGAGTAAAAGGCTCAGAAGCAGAATCATATAAAAAAGAAAAAGTTTTTGTTTCATTTTCTGACAATATAAAAAATTTCCAAATTCAAGAACCCGGAAGCAAAATTTTCAAAAGCACATCAGAAAATCTAAGCCCACTTCAACTAATTGGAGATAATGGAGTTCAAACAGCTCCTGATGTAAAGACGAAAATTGAACCACAAATACCTGCTGAAGTTCCCAAAATTGTTGAGAAAAAAGTTAAAGTACAGAAAAGCGATAGTACATTCTGGTCAAAAGTTAGCGATGTTAAAGACAGTATTAAGTCTGTAACAAAGAATATTATTGAAAAGATTAAAAATCAATCTGTTGCTGATGGTTCGGAAGCTAAACAAAGCTCTGAAATTGTTTATGAGGCAATGTCCACAAAGGTTGATTCAATAATGGATATAAAAGAAAATGTTGAAGCAATAAATACAATAGAACCTAAAGAGCTTGAGATAAAAAACACATATAAGTCACTCGAAAAACGTAGAGAAAGTATTGTTATGGCAAGGCAACTTCTCGAAGAAGCCAAACTTAATTGTAAAACAAAAGAAGATAGTCTTCAGGTTCAGGTTCGTGAGTTAAAAATCAATGAAGAAGAAGGAGACATTTTAATTGTTGAACAACAATTGGAAAATGCAAAAAAACAACTTTTGCTTCAAGAAGCTCAAATAAATGGACAAAAAATAGTAATTTACTCCTCATTAGTATTACTACTTATTTTATTTGTTTCGTTAATTTTTGTTTTTATTCAATTTAAAGCAAAGAAAAAAGCTTTTGCTTTGCTTGAACGACAACACGCTGAAATACAACAAAAAAACGAAGAAATTACAGCACAACGAGATGAAATTGAAGCACAAAGAAATCTTTTAGGAGAACAAAAAACAACTATCGAGGCAATACTCGTTTCACTTACAGATAGTATTAATTATGCCGAACGTATTCAGATTGCAATGTTGCCTGATAATCAGGTACTAAACAATGTTTTTAAAGAAAATTTCATTCTGGATAAACCCCGAGATGTGGTAAGCGGCGATTTTTATTACTTTAAGCAAATTGAAGATTATTTTGTAATAGCAGTAGCCGATTGTACAGGGCATGGAGTTCCAGGAGCATTTATGAGTATGCTGGGCATAGCTTTTCTTAATGAATTAGTCGATAAATATTCTGACACATCAAAAATTCAAACATCTGAAATAGTCAATCATCTTCGCGAAAAAATTATTCGATCATTAAAACAATCTGGAAACGAAGGCGAACAGCAAGACGGAATGGATATTGCAATTTGTACAATTGATTTAAAAGCAACTACAATAGAGTTTTCAGGTGCAAACAATGCTCTTTATTTGATTCGAGGAAAACAAAGCTTTAGCGAAGTTGAATTTGCCAATCAAGTGCCAAATTTCCAAGTTTTAGAAGCTCAAGATTCTGTGTTAATTGAGATTAAACCTGATAAAATGCCTGTAGGAATTTATACCCGAATGGAAAACTTTAATTCTCAAAAGTTCAATATTTTGAAAAATGACAGATTATACTTGTTTAGTGATGGATTTTCTGATCAACATGGAGGGGCTAGTGGACGCAAAATAAAATCACGAAAATTTAAAGAATTATTACTCGAATCTCATTCATTAAGAATGAATCAACAAATGGAGTTTTTAGAAAACTTTATTAACGACTGGAAAAAACACCTTGATAGTTTCGACAATAAACCATTCGAACAAACAGATGATATTTGCGTAATAGGAATTCAAGTATAATAAACAAAATTTGAAAATAACTATATATACTGATGGTGCAGCTCGTGGCAATCCAGGTCCAGGCGGATATGGAGTAGTATTAATATCTGGAGTTCATCGAAAAGAACTTTCACAAGGATTTAAACTAACAACAAACAACAGAATGGAGCTTTTAGCTGTAATAGTTGGATTAGAAGCATTAAAAAACGAAGGCTCAATTGTTGAAATATTTACAGACTCTCGCTATGTTGTTGACTCAGTTGAAAAAGGCTGGGTTTTAGATTGGGAAAAAAAATCATTCAAAAAAAAGAAAAATCCAGATTTGTGGATGCGGTTTTTAAAAATCTATCGAAAACATAAAGTAAAGTTTCATTGGATTAAAGGTCACTCAATGATAAAAGAAAACGAAGTATGCGATCAACTGGCGGTCAGAGCATCAATGGGAATTAACTTACCTGATGATTTGGGTTATCAATCTGAGGATAAAAATGACCAAACGAAGATTTTATAGCACTATTGTTGTACAATATTTATCAAAAAAAATCACCTATTCATCAAATTTAACGACATTTTAACATCTTAATAATAAAATATTAAGCAATCATTCTGTCTGTATGTTTCAGATATTGAGCCGTTTATAGTTATCTGGATGAGATTGTAAATCAAGGAAAAAACCTCGTAAGAAAATAAACGTAATATTCAAAACAATTAATTAATATTTTTTAACATATTTTTTTTAATTTTGCATTAGTAGTTGAAAAGATTAAATATTAAAATAACTTTTATGAAAAAAATTTTCAAATTAATGGTTATTGTTTTTTGCCTGTTTTTTGGCATTTCTAGAACAAATGCTCAAATAAACAATCTTGAAAAAATTAGTAAAGAAAATACGGAAAGTCAAACTGTTTTAAAAAGTAATGAAACAGAAGTTAGGCGTATCCCTCGTAAAAAAGTTGAATCTAGCCCAGAGAAGGGTGTGGCAGAAACTAAAGAGAAAAAAAACGATGAAAACAGCTCATTAACTGATAAAAAGTTTTCTAATGATTCACAATTAGAAATTACTGAACTAAATAAAAACATTCAAGCTCTTTCTAATGACGAGTGTTCAAATGCGCTTCCTATTGATGTTGTAAACTGTAGTTTAGCTTTTTATTATTCTTTCACAACAACAGGTGCAACAGCTTCCTCCGGAATTCCTGCTCCAGGTTGTGCAAGCTATTCTGGCGGAGACGTTTGGTTTAAAGTCGTTGTGCCAGCTTCAGGTCATATCATTTTTGATACATATGAGTATGATATCCTAGATGGAGGAATGGCTATATATTCAGGAGATTGTACTTCTTTAACGTTAATTGAATGTGATGATGATGATGGGGTTGGATTAATGCCATATATTGACAGATCGGGTCTTACTCCTGGCTCTACAATTTATATTAGATTTTGGGAATATGGTAATAATGTAGCTGGCTACTTTTATTTAAGCATTTACGAGCCAGTGTCATCAACATCAATTAATTTAAATGGGAATATGGGAACAGTAAGTGGTTGCTGTGTTGAATTATATGATAATGGCGGGACATTAGATTATGGGAACAATCAAAATTCCACAATAACATTTCAAACAACTGCAGGAAATAGGGTAAGAATGAGTATTTGGGATTTTGCAACAGAAAATGGGTGGGATTATCTTTGGATTTATGATGGACCAAACACTTCAAGTCCATTAATGTTTAAATGGACAGGAATTCCTGCTTATATTCCAGATGCTGTTTCTTCAGGACAATACTTAACTGTCAAATTTACCTCTGACGGATCAGGTAAAGATGTTGGTTTTGCTGCTTATATTTTTTGCGAAGAGATTCCTCCTGCACCTGGTCTTTGTTCAGGAAATTCTCCTGCAAGTGATAATTGTTCAAATTCAACACATATTTGTGATCCTAATCAATATTGTGGGAATACAAGTAGCTATTACACACCAGACCTTCCAGGAAATATGTGTAACGGATGTGGTCTTTTTGGTGGAAGTATAGAAAATAATTCATGGATTTCTTTTACAGCAGCAGCAACAATAGCTACTTTACAATTTAATGTTACTAATTGTACAGATGCACTGGGAATACAATTTGGTATATATTCAGGGTCAAGCTGTAATAGCTTTACCTTACTCTCAAATGTTACAAATACTACAAATGCACAAATAGGTTCACAACAAATTTCTGCATCTGGTCTTACAGTTGGAAATACATATTATGTAATGGTAGATGGTTTTGCAGGTGATGTTTGCGACTATTCAATCACAGTAATTGATGGAATAATGACAGGAACTGTTTCAGGAGATCAAACAGTATGCTATGGATCTACAGGAGTTACATATACAATGAATGCTATTGCTACTGGTTATAACTGGTCTGTACCAACTGGTGCAACAATTACAGCAGGTTCCGGAACAAATACAATTACTGTAAATTGGGGAACAGCATCATCAGGTGATGTTGTATGTACTGCCAGTGCCGGAACTTGTGATGGGGCATCATCTACTTTAGCTGTTAATATTACTGTTCCTGCTACAGCATCTATTTCATATACAGGAACTCCATTTTGTAAATCTTCTACATCGCAAACTGTTACATTAACAGGAACTGGAACATATACTGGTGGAACATATACAGCCAGTTCATCAAACTTATCAATTAATGGCACTACTGGCACAATAAATCCAAGTGCAAGTTTAGCTGGAACATATACTGTAACTTATACACTACCTGCAGTTGGTGGTTGTAGTACTATTATTGCAACAACTTCTGTAACAGTAAAACCTGCACTGACTGCTACTGCTACTGCATCAAATGTAAATTGCAACGGAGATGCAACTGGAGGTGTTTCTTTAACTCCTGGAGGTGGTACTCCTAGTTATACATATAACTGGTCAAATTCTACAATTAGTCAGAATTTATCAAATGTTGTAGCTGGAGATTATTATGTTACTGTTACTGACGATAATAGCTGTACCGTTACAACTTCTGCAACTGTAACTCAACCTGCTTCAGCATTAACTGCTACAATAACTGGAAATAATCCTTCGTGTAACGGAAGTGCAAACGGCTCAGTTTCTGCTTCTGCTAGTGGTGGCACATCTGCATATTCATATTTATGGGATGATCCTGCTTTTCAAACAACATCTACTGCTTCAAATTTATTAGCAGGAACATATTCTGTAACTATTACAGACTTAAATGGTTGTAAATATTACGACAGTCAAGTTTTAAATCAACCATCTGCAATAACAATTACTGAAGCATCAAATAATGATGCAACTTGTGGAAATGCTGATGGTAGTGCCTCAATTTCTGTTTCAGGAGGAACTTCTCCATATACTTATTTATGGACAGATGGCGAAACTTCAAATTCAATCTCAGGAAAGCTCGCTGGCTCATATAATGTAACTGTTACTGATGCAAACTCTTGTTCAAATATTTTAGCTGTTGTAATAGGTAATGCAAGTGCTCCTGTTGCTAATTTAGATTCACAAACAAACATCTTGTGTAATGGTAATAATACAGGAAGTGCAACTATAACTTATTCTGGAGGAACCAGTCCTTATACTATTATCTGGTCAAGTGGCGGAAACTCTACAACAGAATCTAATCTTATAGCTGGAAATTATTCTGTAACCGTAGAGGATGCTAATAATTGCCAAGCAACAGTTAATGTTACAATTACTCAACCGAATCCACTAAATGCACCTGTAACATCTCAAACAAATGTCAATTGTTTTGGAGAAAATAATGGTTCTGCTACAATTTCAGTAAGTGGTGGAGTTACACCATATTCTTATTCATGGTCGGCAGGAGGCTCAACAACAGCAACAAATGGTTCTTTAACAGCAGGAAACTATGATGTAACTGTTACTGATGCAAACAGTTGTACAAAGTTTACAAGTGTAACAATTACTGAACCATCTCAATTACTATCATCATTAAGTTCACAGACAGATGTAAATTGTAATGGAGAATATAATGGCGAAGTAACTGTTACGGTAAGTGGTGGAACTTCTCCGTATAATTATGCGTGGTCATCAGGTGGTACAGGTTTAAATGAAACAGGTTTGAATGCTGGAACATATACATTTACAGCTACAGATAATCATGGTTGTACAACAAATTTATCTATTGATATTACTGAGCCACAAGCTTTAGCTGCTAGTGTTGCTTCGAGTTCAAATTTAACTTGTAATAGTTCAGCAGATGGGGATGTTACTATTAATGTTACTGGTGGAGTTACTCCATATACAATTTTATGGTCAAATGGAAATACTGGTTTAAGTGACTCAAATCTTTCTGCTGGACTATATACTTTTACTGTAACTGATGCACATTCTTGTACTGATTCTGCTAGTGTAACATTAACAGAACCATTGATTTTAAATGCTGTAATATCATCTTATTCAGATGTTAACTGTAATGGGGGTAACGATGGCTCAGCAACAGTTATTGTTTCTGGAGGTACAACCCCATATGCTTATAATTGGTCTAGTGGTGGTAACGGAGCTACTGAAAATAATTTATCATTCGGCACATATACAGTTACTGTAACAGATGTTAATAACTGTGAGAACATTGTAACCGTTGATATTAATCAACCTGCAACACTTACATCTTCTATTGTAATTAATGACAGTATTAATTGTAATGGATTTAACAATGGTATATTGTCTGTTAACTATTCTGGAGGAACACCTCCATATAATATCATCTGGTCAAGTGGAGGGACAACTGATATTGAAAGTAATTTAGTTGCTGGCAATTATGATGTTAGCATTACTGATGCCAATTTATGTACAACATCGGCAAGTATTAGCTTACCTGAACCTGAAGTATTAAATGCATCAATAATTGGAACAGATGTAAGTTGTAATGGAGGAAATGACGGTAGTGCCGATTTAACTGTAACAGGTGGAACTTCACCATATACATTTGAATGGTCAACTTTAGAAACAATCGAAGATATTTCAGGATTGAATGCAGCTAACTTTGTAGTAACAGTTACAGACTATTATGGATGTATTGTAAATACTAATGTTAATATTAATGAGCCATCTGTACTAGCTTTAACACCAAGTTCAACCCAATCATCTTGTGGGAATACTGATGCAACTGCTTCAGTTACACCTTCTGGTGGTACAACTCCATATACCTACTTTTGGTCAAATTCTCAAACAACACAATCTATTTCATCTTTACCATCAGGGAGTTATTCTGTAACAGTTACCGACAACAATGGATGTAAAGATAGTCTTACAATTAGTATTAGCGATATGGGAGCTCCAGTAGCAGTTGCTACTGTTCAATCAAATGTTTCATGTTTTGGATATAACGATGGTTCTGCAACAGTTAATGTAACTTCAGGAAATAGTCCATTTACATACTTATGGAGCGATGCTTCTGCTCAAACTGACTCAATAGCAGTTTCATTAGTTGCCGACACCTATAGTGTTACAGTTTTTGACGTGAATAATTGCAAAACAATAGAAACAATTACTATAACACAGCCTTTAGAGTTAATAAGTTCATATATAAAATCTGATGCCAGTTGTAATACTTTTAATGATGGAAGTATTAATTTAACAGTAGCTGGAGGTATAACTCCATATTCATTTATTTGGGATGACATATTAAATTCAAATACTGAGGATTTGTCTGGCTTAACTGCTGATAATTATAGTGTTACCATTACTGATGCTAATGGTTGTATCTCTAATTCTACTATTACGATAAATGAGCCAGACCAGATTATTGGGTCTATTGCTGTTACAAATGTAATTTGTAATAGTGGAAAAAATGGAGCTTTAGATTTAACTGTAACAGGTGGAACTAGCCCATATACATTTTTATGGAACGATTCTGGAAATAGTACTATAGAAGATTTAGTTGGACTACTAGCAGGAAATTATTCAGTCACAATTACTGATGCTAATAATTGCCAAACAATTGAAACTACAACAATAACTGAACCTTCAGCAATTGTTTCAAATATTTCAGGTACTGATATCATTTGTTATGCTGGCACAAATGGTGCTGCTGACTTAACAGTTTCAGGAGGAACTACACCTTATACTTTTTCTTGGTCAAATTCTGCTACTACTGAGGATATTTCTAATTTATCGTTTGGTAATTATTCTGTGAATATTTTTGATAATAATTTATGTTCAGCAACTGCAACTATTACCATTAATCAACCTACTGAACTTATAATTACTTTCAGTAATGTTGTAGATGCAATTTGTAGCGGAAACGGTGGTTCAGCTACTGCCGATGTAACTGGAGGCGTTTCAGCATACACTTATGTTTGGGATTTTTATACAGGAAATCAAACTACTCAAACCGCATCAGGCTTAACATCAGGAACATACCAGCTAACTGTAACTGACAATAATTTATGTACTGCAACAAATTCAGTTACAATAAATAGTTTAGCAGGAGGAACAGCAATCATAACTTCTTCAACAAATAATAATTGCTTTGGAGATAAATTTGGTTCAGCAACAGCTTCCTTAACTATTGGTACATCTCCATACACTTATTTTTGGTCAAATTCTAATACTACTGCTACTGCAAACAACTTAACTGCAGGAACATATTCTGTAACTGTTACAGATGCAAACAATTGCGTTTCTAGCACATCAGTTACTATTTCAGAACCTACTGACATAGAATTAACTACTACCCAAACACCTACCAGTTGTTATGGAGGTTCTGGTGGTACAGCAACTGTTTCTGCTACAGGTGGAACATTTCCATACAGCTATTTATGGAATGATGCAAATAATCAGACTAATGTTACTGCAACAAACCTTACAGCAACAGGATATACCGTTACCGTTACTGACGCTCAGGGATGTACAAAATCAGAAAACATTACAGTATTGAGTCCTGAAATGATTAACGTAACAGCATTTCCAACAAATGTTAAATGTAAAGGCTTTAATAATGGCGGAATTACATTAACTGTAAATGGAGGCACTACACCATACTCATACAATTGGTCAAATGGAAGTAATTCGGTTACAATTATAAATCTTGCAACAGGAGTGTATTCAGCTACAGTAACTGATGCAAATGGATGTTCTGACACAAAAGAAGTTACAATAACAGAACCAGCGTCAGATTTACAATTTAATGTAACAACCGTTGAAGCTGATTGTTATAATGGTGATAATGGCGAAGCAACAGTTAATGTTGTTTCAGGAACTTCACCATATACTTATATTTGGTCGGCAAACAATCAGACATCACAAACAGCAACTGGTCTTATTCCAAATAATTACTATACAGTTACAGTTACTGATTTTAATAGTTGTTTTTCTGTAGGAATAGTTAATATCGGTTCTCCTTCTCAAATTGAAAGAGTTGACTCTTTAACAACTATTAATAATACAAGTTGTATGGGAAGTATCGATGGAAGTATTTTCATAAAATACACTGGAGGAACATCTCCTTATTCATATTATTGGAACAATGGAAAAACTGACGATAAAATTTATGATTTATCAATGGGAACTTATCTTATAACAATAACAGATTTTAATAATTGCGAATTGGTTGATACGTTTGAAGTTGGAACTAATCCTACAAACTGCCTAGATATTCCAACTGCATTTACACCAAATGCTGATTCATACAATGATACTTGGGAAATAAAATATCTGTATTTATATCCAAATGCTTCAATAAAAGTATTTAATAGATGGGGACAGCTTGTTTATGATTGTAAAGATGGATGTAAACCATGGGATGGTACTCACAACGGCAAACCTCTAGCTTTTGGTTCGTTTACATATATTATTGATTTGAATGATGGCACCGATCCAATTAACGGAGTAGTAACTTTAATTAAATAGTTAAGATTATGAAAACAAATATATTAATAATTATTATATGCTTTTTCAGCATAACATTGGTAAAAGCTCAGCAATTACCAATTTACAGTCAATATATGTTTAATAGCTTTTTGATAAATCCTGCTACAGCTGGAAGTGTTTCATATTTTCCAATAAGACTAACAGTTAGAGATCAGTGGGCTGGACTTAATCAATCACCAAGAACTCAAGCAATAAGTACACATGGTTTGTTAAATGGAAGAAGCGAAGCCGTTGGTGGATATATATTTAACGATAATTATGGACCCATAAGTAGAACAGGTGCATTAGTTGCATATTCACATCATTTAAGTATTGATAAGTATAGCTCAAAACTTGCTTTAGGTATATCAATTTCTGGTTTTCAGATTAAATTAGACCAAAGAGATTTGAATTTAAATGATGATTATGACCCAATTATTTCAGGAGCAGTAGAACAAAAATTTATGCCAGATGCAGCATTTGGTGCGTATTATTATTCAGAGAAATATTATATTGGAGTTTCAGCCGCACAATTGTTCCAATTTAAAGTAAATTTAGGTGAAAATTCTACAAAACAGAGTTCTCTTGTTCGTCACTATTATTTTTTAGCCGGATATAATTTTGAAGTTTCTAAAGAAATAGATATTGAGCCTTCATTTTTGCTTAAACAAACAAAAGGAACTGCATTTCAGGGAGATATAAATGCAAGAGTTTATTATAAAAAAGATTACTGGCTTGGTATTTCTTACAGAACCAGCGATGCAATTATTGCCTTCTTAGGAGTTAAATATAAGGATTTTGTTGTAGGATATGCTTTTGATTATACCACTAGTGTTGTAGGTGATTATAGCAGTGGCTCTCATGAAATTATGCTTGGTTATAATCTAAAGGGTAAAAGCGGTGGTTCGAGGTTATTATAGAATTATACTAAAAACGGAATAAATTGTTGAAATTTTTAAGTCCCTAGACCTATCCTGAATTTAGTTCAGGATTCCAAATTCAAAGATGGCTTTGTATATACTGCAAACGGGGAGAAAGTGAGCAGGTGAGATAGTGAGCAGGTGAGAAAGTGAGAAAACAGACTCCTCTCGCACTTTCATAAAAATGCAAAAGTTATGAGCGTGCATAGATAGTAAGTCTTGGTTCTTGAAATCCCGAAGTGAATTCGGGACAAGTTTTGGGGCTTTAGACTTGGGTCTTTTGAAGAATGTAATAATTTACCCCACGAACAATAAATCTTTTATTTAGGCTCTAACAATATTGCCGGAATAAGCATTTCTTCTAAAGATATTCCACCATGTTGGAAAGTATCTTTATAATACTTTACATAATGATTGTAATTGTTTGGATAGGCAAAGAAATCTGTATTCTGAGAAAAAATATAAGTTGAACTTACATTTGTAAGTGGAAGAAATACCTTTTGTGGCTGAGTTATTTCAAATACTTCTTTAGGATTATAACCTAAGCTTCGTCCTTGCTTATATCTAATATTAGTTGTAGTATTTCTATCACCAATAACTTTTATTGCATTTTGAACTCTAACAGCTCCGTGATCAGTTGTTAAGAATAGGTTAATTTTATGATCTGATAATATTTTTATTAATTCAAATAAAGGAGAATGCTCAAACCAAGATAAAGTTAAAGACCTATAAGCGGCTTCGTCTTCTGCCAGCTCACGAATCATATCCATTTCTGTACGTGCATGAGAAAGCATATCTACAAAATTAAACACAATAATCGATAATTGATTTTGAAGAATATTACTAATATTATCAATTATTTTTTTTCCAGCTTTATTATTAAATACCTTTTCATAAAAGAATTTATCGGTTAATCCATTTCTTGAGAGGTTTCTTTTTAGTAATTCTTCTTCGTGCATATTTTTGCCACCATCATCTTCATCATTTAACCAAATATCTGGAAATAATTTTTGAATTTCTGATGGCATAAGACCCGAAAACATTGCATTTCGAGAATATTGTGTTGCTGTAGGCAGAATACTACAAAAAACAGATTCTTCGGCTACATTATATACTTCTCTGAATTTGGGTTCAAGAATTTTCCATTGGTCTAGCCTTAAATTGTCAATTAATATTATTACAACTTTTTTGTCTTCTTTTAATAGTGGAAAAACTTTTGACTTGAAAACACTTGGCGATAATAAAGGTTTAATCGACTTATCATCAGAAAACCAAGAAACGTAATTTTTTTTGATGAATTTGGAAAATGCATTATTGGCTTCATTTTTTTGCATTTTTATTATTTCATCCATTGCATTGTTCCCAGAACGTTCAAGTTCTAATTCCCAAAAAATTAATTTTTTGTAAATATCTACCCAGTTGTCGAAAGAATATGACTCATTTATTTGCATACCAATTTGCATAAAATCAGTTTGATATGCAGATGTAGTTTTTTCTGAAATTAGTCTTTGATGATCTACATTTTTTTTAATTGAAAGAAGAATCTGATTTGGATTTACAGGTTTAATTAGATAATCGGAAATTTTTGATCCAATAGCTTGTTCCATTATATTTTCTTCCTCACTTTTAGTTATCATAACTATTGGAAGAGATGGGAATTTTCTTTTTATTTCATTAAGAGTTTGAAGCCCACTTATACCAGGCATATTCTCATCAAGAAATATTAAATCGTAAGTGTTTTTATTTACAATATCAATTGCATCTGTTCCATTATTTGCAGTATCAACCTCATAGCCTTTTTGCTCCAAAAATAATACATGTGGCTTTAAAAGATCAATTTCATCATCGACCCATAACAATTTAATTTTTCTCATTTAGGATGTTTTATTTAGACAAAAAGATAAACGAATAAAATCAAATATTATTTGTAATTATTCTCGAAAAAAATCATGTATTTATCAATGTCTTTATTTTTAAAAAAGGAAGCAAAATTTGATGAAGATATTATGACCTGATTATAATTCGTTGAATTGAAATTATTAAAAACGTTTTCGTCTTTATTAATTGAATTAAAATATTTCAAAGCAGATGTTTTGTCGTCAAAACTTTTTACTGTAATTATATTATACTTGTCGTTAAGCTCCACTGTGCTAGTATTATAATCTGTTTTTGGATATTTATCCGTGTTAAAGTTTATAATATTAAACTGCAATCTGTTTTCATCAATTTTTTTCGTGGCTGCAATAATCATATAAAAATGTACTTCGCTTTCATTTAAATTATATAACTCTGGTTCTTTTGAAGCAATTGAATCAGTTTTTTCTTCAATATCTATTGACTCTGAAGTAATCGAATTTCCAGACTCATCTTTAATATCTAAAGTTTTCATTTTTGCAAGCACATTCTTTGCGTACTCAGCAACTCCATCTTTAGGAAAATCACTAATAACTGATTTTAGTTCAATTATCATTTCACTTGGTCCATTAACTTTCCCTTTTGAAATAGCTTTTAAAAATCTGAATTTAGGAGATAATGCATTGTCGGCATATTGATTTTCAACAAAATTACAGGTTTCTAATACTTTAATATAATTTTCATTTTCGTAATCTGAATATGCTTCAGCATATATATTAAATATTTTTTTCTGACCTTCTTCTATTTCTTTCAAATAGTTAGGATTAGTAAGTGCTTTTGTATATTTAGAGTCAGGATACTTTTCTATTATTAAATTTTTGTAAAAATCGGATCTTGGTTGATTATTTTCCAACTTATTTAATTGATAAAGATAATAGTATGAAGTTAACAGATATTCATTTTCAGGAAATCGCTTGTTCAGTTCTTCAAAAGTTGAAATAGCGAGTTTATAATCTAAAAACTTTTCTTTATATACTTTTCCAAGATTAAAATATGCATCAACAATTTTTTCATTGGATGCTAACATCATTGAGTCAGTTAGTGGAATTTCTGTTAAATAAAATTCTCTGCTTTTAGTATTAGATGTTTTTTTATTAGATTCAGTAGAAGTTTGTTCGGTGTTTTCGGCAAATGTATCAGACATTACTATTGCTTTGTTTTTTCTTCGCCAGTTGTCTTCAAGTTTTCTTGTACCCCATTTACGTTTAAATTCAGACATTCCAACACCAATCATTCCTTGATTATAGAAATACCATTTTCCCCCCCCTGAGTTTTCTGGATTCAATTTGGAATTTTGTTGATTTTGATTAAAAATCATAGAATTAATTTGTTGCTGTTGCAGTTCTTCTTGTTGACGACGTTCTTCTTCTTTAATTTTTTCAATAATACCGTCAATAAGATTATTTCTATCCTTTTCCGACATTTTTGCAATAAGTTGTACACTATCCTGAAATTGAATAACATTAGCATGAGTAATTAATTCATTTAGGTTAGCTGATAATAATGATATTTTAGTGTAGTCTGGATGGTCAGTAGGAAGAAATGACATTGTACTATCATAGTATGCCTGAGCGTTCTTATATATTGGTTTTGAGTAATATATGTCTGCAAGGGCAAGAAATGAAATAGCCTTTTGATAATCGTTAGATACACTTTTTTCAGCAGAAAGTTTATAGTTTTCTATTGCCTCTTTTTCATTTCCCTCTTTTTTATAAATATTGGCAACTGCATAATATAGCTGATCTAAGTAATCAATGTTTTTATCATCTCGAATCATTTTATTGAGCTGTTTTTTAATCTCTTTACTATTTCCATAAGACGATTCAAAAGAAGCAGATCTATTAATTTGAGCATTAAAAACCATCTCATAATTAGGATTCATTTTTATAACATCTGCATATAGTTTTGTAGCTTTTGAACTTTCATTGACATTTTGATATAACTGTGCTAAAATAAATTTGTAACGTGCTCTATCTTTTTTCTTTTTTGTTTTTTCGATTGCAGTTAAAAGTTGAGGTATTGCATCGTCATATTTTTTTTGCTTTAAATAGTAATCAGCAAAAATTGCAGCAACCTCTCCTTTATATTTCTTTGGGAACTTTCGTTCACCATCAATTTGATCAAGGATTTCTTTAGATTTTATATACCTTCCTAATTCATTATTGTTTTTTGCAAGCCACATCATTGCTTGATACCTTGTTTGCTCAGTATTAAATTTGCTAATAACAAACTCAAATGATTCAGCAGCAGTATAAAATTCATGTTTATAAAAGTTAGCTTTCCCCATTAGTAAATAGCAATCATCAATCCAGTTACAATAATCGTTTTTTTTCATGAAAGCTTTTTGCTTTTTAGTTTTTGCTGTCTTTTTTTTATTTGGCTTTACTCTAATTGAGTGCATTGTTATGGCTTTTGAAGCTTTTTTTATGGCAATATCCATATCTGATGAAGCCAACTGAGCTGTACTTGGGTCACTATGAGTGAATGCAGGCAATGTTTTATTATAGTTATCTTTAAATCCTGTAGATATTTTTTTTACACCATCTTTTAGACTCTCATTTCCATTAAAATATGTATTATAATGAGCTGTAAGATTGTGATACGATCTTGATAATATTGTGTTCTTTTTAGTTGAACAACCAGAAAATATAAAGAGAATAATAAATACTATTAATATGTAATACTGTTTATACATCAATTAATGTTAAAGTATTGATAACTATAAAAAATCAAAATTATTTTATTAAGGTTTAAAATTAGTTATTTTTTTAAATTTTAGGAAATAAAGATTGTAAACGAATATGTAAATGCAAAAAAAAACCGCTTTTTAAGCGGTTTAGATTTTATTAGTATTCCCACAAATCGTGTTCTAATTCAAATATTTTATTTTTTATTTTTTCTGCTTCAAGAATTGCATCTAATCCCATTTGGTATGCATCTATACGTCTATTATCATAAACGTTAGTTTCCTGATAGATATAGCTATTGAAAAGTCTTTTAAAGAACATATCATCAAATGTGCGTCTTTCGGCATCATTGTTTACATTAAAAACCTCATGATTTGCAAATAATGGTCGTGCTGCAGGAAAGTAAACCCAAAAAACTTGTCTTGTCTTTTGATCAACTTGTTCTAAATCATCATCCCTATAGTACATTCTGAGAGGGCATAATCCTACAATTCGCACGTCAAGTCTTCCTTTTTGTTTATCAAAAAACCAAACTTCCTTCATCAAATATTTTAATACTTCTGATGAAGTAATTTCTCCCTTAACTACTGTTTCTACCATTTGCCCAGTATTTACATCTTCAATCATATTGGTTTTGTCTTTTGCATCAAATACTTCAATTAAACCTTCATGCGTAAGTGGCACTTTAAATTCATCATCAACGGATGCATCATAAACAATCATATTTGCCTTTTCCATACCATATTGAAGTAGGTCGATTAAACTCATTCTGTCATCAACAGGTTTTTTAGGAAAATATAAAGGATGATTTATTTTTTCTCTTAAATCTAACATTCTCCATATTTTTTTACTCCACATAACATCTGCTTCACGTAAATGATAGTATGGAACAAATTTTCTTGCAGGAACATGTTCTTTTACATAAATACCATCCAGTACATCTTGAGCAACAACATTCTTGATATTACTCAACATTGTTGCGATAACTAATAATATCAATACTGTTTTCATAATAATATTTTTTTAGTTTAGTTTAAAAATTATAGGCGACAATGGTCTATTTGAACCATCAGGTCCTGCAGCTTTAATATCATCAAAATAAACTTTTTGACCCTTTTCAACTTTTGCAATTAATGCTTTTTGATCAGGTGTTAAAATATTGTTTGGAGATGCTTTAATTTGTTCAAAACCTTTTATTGTTGCTGATACAGTAAATCCTTTTACTATAAATTTTAAATCAAAATCAAAATTTTCCAAATCTGCAATAACTCCACTTTGAGCTGCTAATAAATTCTTAGCAATAACTCCACCTTTACTTCCAGCTACTTTAGCAACAGGATCAGGTACTCGCTTTACTCTGAATTTTGATTGTCCCATAGATTTTGCCTTCCCTTCTTCATCTTTAGCAGAAACACTTATTGTTGCTTCTCCTGCAGTACTTACTCTTGCTACATATCCAGTTCCTGATTTAGAAAGATTTCCTTGAGAAATTGTTGCAGAAACTTTATCATCTGTAAAACCTGAAACTGAAATATCCAAAGGATTATCAACGCCTATATACATTACGTTCATTTTTGTAGCAGAAACCACAGCCATAGGTTTAGTAACTGTATATTCAATATCTTTAATTGGATATTCTTTATATGCTCCTGTTGGAGTTTTTACTTTTATTAATGCAGAATATTTTTTATTTCCTGTTGAACTACCAGATATTTCCAATGTACCAACACCTTTGCTAACTGATACAGAATCAATCTTGCCTGTTAATTCATGCTTTACAGTATCATAGCCTTCACCAACAAAAATTAAAGGATTTTCAGTTGTACTGAATGCAGCAACAAATAAATCTGCAGTATATGAACTTCCTTGTACAATTACAGTTGACTTTGGTATAACTTTTCCTGCTAATGTATCAAATTTAAAATCTTCTGAACTAAAAGCTCCAAGCAATTCACTTACTACCTGTGATTCTGCATTTTGTACATTATTTTGTAATTGAGACAATACCGTAATACAAGCTACAATTGGTAAGTGATAAAATTTGGATGTTGACCAATATCTATCAGCAGGATCTTCACTATTAGTTATTGGATCCTTAGTATCAATTCCTAAATCACCTAATTTAGATTTTATAACTTCTTTAGTAATATCAGATAATCTTAGTTCCCTTCTATCAAACAGAGAAATTAACGCTTCACGAAACTTATTAAGTTTTTCTTTAATTTCATTTGCAACTAAACTTGGATTCTCTGGTTGAGTACCATCACCTAAAAAAAAGTGAGTAGGAATATCATAATTATCTTTCGAATCAATTAGCATAATATTACTAACTGCTGTATCAACCATTTCTGGCTTTTTATCTGTTTCTAAAATAATTTCTTTTTTAATGTCCTGAATAAAGTTATAAAGGCTGTCTGCCATTTCTTTAGCATCTTGAGCGGCTTTGTGAAAAGGCTCTACCTTAATTCTATTTACACTAAGTTGTTTGTCAAAATCAGCATATAATTTATTATTCTTTCCATCAAAAGCCTTGTTAGTAACTTCAAGACCATTATTAACTATAACAAAAGCATTTAGTATATCTTTGGATACATTAAGTGCTAACAGTGCAGTTAGAACTAAATACATCATACCAATCATCTTCTGCCGAGGTGTTTCTTTTCCGTGACCCATTGTGTATTATTTTATCAATTAAACTGAATTAAAAAGAATTAAGCATTTCCTCTTGGAAAGTTCATGGCAGATAACATATTGCCATAAATTGTATTTAATGAAGCAAGGTTTTGACCTAGTTTTGAAACTTCATCTCTGTATTTCTTAGTATCTTCAACAGAGTCTTTAAGGTTTTGCATCATTTCATTAACACCACCATATAGTTGTTCGGAAACTTTTAATTGTTCATTTGTTCCTTGTAATTGTAGTTCATAAACGGCATTTAAAGCAGATAAATTTTTGGTAATAAAGCCTAATTGTTCAGCATAAGTTTTATTATTATCTATTACTGAAGATGAGCCAGATTGTAATGATTCAGCTAAAGTCTGATAAGTATTTGTAATTTTATTTCCAGCTTCGTGAATTTTTGAAGCTAATTCATTTCCAGAATTTGCTACTTTTTCTGCAACAGTATTTCCAACATTATTAAATATGTCGGCAACATTTGAACCCGATTTTGCAACTAATTCTGCTGCTTTAGAATAAGAGTTTGATAATTCATTTGCATTTTGACTTAATTCAGATGTTGATTTTGAATAAGATTCATTAAAATGGCTAAATGAAGAAGATGCTGTTTTAATATTTGAAACATATTCTTGAGTTGCAATTGATGCTCCAGAAATATCTGACATTTTTGAAGTGGTATCGCTTAATGATTGAAATCCTTTACCAAGTTTCTCAAAAGTCTCTGGTTTTAAATCAGCAGAACCTAACAAATCTTCAAATCTTTCTAATGCAGATTTCTTTTGTTCCTTTTTTTCTGGAACTATTTCTGTTAATTCTTCTTCATGCATACCCGCTAATTCTGGATAAGCTAAACTCCAATCAATTTCTTCATGTAAAGGTTCAAATGCAGAGAAAAAGAAAATTAATGCTTCAACGCTCAGACCAACAACAAGCATAGGTCCAGCTCCAGGCCAGTGCATAATTTTGAAAAGAGCACCAATAATAACCACAGATGCACCCCATCCATAAAGTTTGGCCATAAATTTTTTCCAGGCTTTACTTTCTACAAGTTCCGTCATGTTAAATCCCATAGTTCTAAATTTTAAAAGTTTCTAATTAAAAGGTAATGTAATGTAATTTATTTTTATTTGTTAATATACTTGAGAATATGATCCAGCGTCCATTTTGCTTCTGCCTAAGAATGTTTGAACACATCTAAAGCCAATGTACGATTTAGCAGTATCTTGATATTCATAAGTCCTTGTTCCACATTGTAAATAGTATGCAATATCTTTCCAAGATCCGCCTCTTAAAACTTTTCGTTTTCTTACTGGAGGGTCATCTGGTAATGCATCATAAGTATAATCTGGGTTTAAATCATCTGTAAAACTTAATGCAGATTCGTCAAAAGCGTTTGCTGTCCATTCAGAAACGTTTCCACCCATATCATATAAACCATAATCATTTGGGTCATAACTTGCAACCATAACTGTATGAAAACCACCATCATCAACATAATTGCCTCGAAGTGGTTTAAAGTTTGCAATAAAACAGCCAGTATAATTTCGAGTATAGTAGCCACCCCAAGGATACATTGATAAATCTAAGCCACCTCTAGAAGCATATTCCCATTCAGATTCAGTAGGAAGTCTATAATCTTGAACAAATATTTCGCCGTTTTCTGCTAAAAATCCATTCATTAACTGAGTTCTCCAAACACTAAATGCTGTAGCTTGTTTCCAACTAACACCTACTACAGGATAATTATCAAAAGCAGTATGCCAAAAATACATATTTGTCATTGGTTCATTAAATGAATATGTAAAATCTGTAATCCAACACAAAGTATCTGGATAAATATTTATAACATCTTTCATTATATATGAAGATCTATCTTTAATTGGAACAGTTTTTCCAACACCAGATCTGTCAATTTTATTTCCATTTCTAGTAACACTAAAATTAACTACATCTCCAGAGTACTGTTGCTCATCGAAATCATAAGAATGTCTTGAATTAATACCATCGTATGAAAATTTCTTTGCAGCTTGTTTTAAATCAATCCAAAAATACTCAAACATTAATTTTCTTGTATCTAATTCCTTTCTTCTATAAAATCTTTCTTGTGGAGGCAAATACATATCTTCAAGAATCTCTCTTTCCTCATCGCCTTGCCAATCAATAGTACTTTCCCAATTAATAAAAGGAGGATCAATTGCTTCTCCAAATTCATCTTCTTCAATTAAAAAATCTTCAGGCATTTGCTCTCCAAGTTTTTTATATGCAATTGAATCTCTAACCCAATAAACAAACTGTCTGTATTCATTATTAGTGATTTCAGTTTCATCCATCCAAAATGCTTGAACTGAAACAGTTTTTGACTGAGTTGTAATTGCATATGAAACATCTTGATCGGCTGGTCCCATATTATAACTACCCATTGGAATAAATAACATTCCATATGGATCTGGCGGAAACCACTCTTCACGATTTTGAACACCAGTTAATTCCCCATTGCCCATCATACTACAACCGCTGAAAAGTACAACTATTGAAATACTAAAAATTAGTAACTTTTTCATAATCCCTCCTTATTTATATTAAAACAGAAAGTTCAATTTATTATTTTATAAAAATCTTACGCTTTTATAACTTCCCCTCTTTTTGTCAACACTTATATTAAAGCAATATCCAGCCATAAATTCATGAGATAATCTATTATAACTTCCAATCTTTGAAGTAACAACATCAAATGCGTATCCAACTTTAATTCCATTTTTCAATTCTATTCCTAACATTCCAATTATTGCATCACCTGGTCTATATGAAACGCCACCCCAAATCATTTTATTGTATATTACAGTAGCATTAACGTCAAATTGTGATGTAGAACCATCTGATTTAATGTAAATTGATGGTCTAATTTCAAACAATGGATTGTTTGGTAATTGATAAAAATATCCAGCAGTTAAATAATAATGACGCTTCAAAAAAGTACTATTTGTTACATCAAAACTCATTTTTGGCTGAGTTAAATGTGTAGATGATAAACCAACATATAAGTCATTTGTTCTATAAAAAGCTCCTAAAGCCATATCAAAAACCATGTGACTTGCGTTTGTTGCTGGAATTGAAGGATCGCTTTCACTTGTACCTCCACCAGCTAAATCAGTTGGAGTAATCCACTTTTCTACATCGTATGATTTATTAAGTAATCCCAAATTAAGTCCAATCCCTAGTTTCCCATCACCTAAGTCAAGCTTATAAGCATAAGCTACTTTAAGAGTAACATTTTTTTCATTTCCTATTCTATCGTTTAATACCGATAATCCTACGCCGCTATTTATCATCTTTATTGGAGCGTCAACATTAAAAACTGTTGACATAGGGTATCCATCAAAGCCCATCCATTGATGTCGATTGATTGCAGTAGCACATATTGCATCGTTACTGCCAGCATATCCAGGATTAACATACAGTTGATTAAACATATTATAGCTAAACTGTGCATCTTGTTGTGCAGACACAATTGTAGATATAGTCAACATTATTAATGTTGAAACTAGGGCTAATTTGTTCATATTGAGCTTTTTAGGTCTGTTTTTTTCAATATAAAATCTATTTTAAAACACGTAAAATAAACAAATAAATTCATTATAACCAAATTTTATTAACAATTTCTGTTAATAAGTTCAAACTAAATTTAAACACTATTACGAGATATAAATAATAAAAGTTCTGTTTTGTCAAATGTTTTTTTAAATTTAATTTTTACTAAAGTATATTTTTTATTGATAAACTCTGCAATTTTAGATATAAAAAATTAATTAATTTTTTGGTAAGTAAGCCACCACTTGTCTGGCAATTCATGGTTACAAGCCTTTAAGTAGTCATTATAAGAACATGATACAATTAAATTTCTGTCTTTTATTTTTTGGTATGGAATTTCAAACCACCATCTGTCTGTTTTTAGGCTTTTAAAAAAAACAACATTATATTCATTATTAATATGTACTATAAATTTTTTATAATTTGAATTATCTGTGGTTGGATATTCTACTTGTTTCTGTGATATGCCTTCAATAAAATACCAAATCATTTGTGCAGCAAGTATATAAGTTTGGCTATTATCAGTATTATTTCCGATTAAATCGAATAAGCTATATGCTAAAAGTTTATCGCTTAATCCTGAATATTTTGCTATTTGACATGCCTCATCTCCTGAAAATCCATTTGGAGAAGAAAATAAACTTAATCTAGCATCACTTGATTTAATAGTATTAAAACTGAAATTGATTAATTCAGCATCTCTAAGTATTGGTTCAATTTCTTTAATGTTTGACCGAACTAGTCCTAAACGAAAATAATCAAAATAATAATTACTAAGCTCTTCAAGGCTTTTTTGACTTTGAATGTACGACTGGTAACCAATGTTGGTATAATTAAATAAGTATTTACTTCCTGAATCAATTATTTTTGACAGATACGACTGTTTATATTCGTCATTATCAGCTATATGAATTTTTGATTCGATAGATGCAATGTTTACAAATTTTTGAATTTTATCAAAGGCAAGGTAAATCCCATATATTCCATTCTGATTTCCACCAATTATTATTGGAATAATATTTTTCTCGTATAAATATATTATAACATCTCTAATTCCTATATGAGTATCATTGATTGTTTTCCCATTTCGAAAATTTCCTAAATCAATTATTTTTACATTGTTATAATAACTTTCAAGTGAATAAAGATGTTGTCTTATTGAGTTTGAAACAGAATAATCATCGTTAATAAAATCGTTACTAAAACCAATTATAGCAAGATTTGAATTATCTATATAAGATTGATTGTTATCGTATTGAAAAATAGATTTTCCTAATGAGCTATCATGCAAAAGACTATACAGATGCGATTCTGTTGGAATGAAATAATCTTCTAATAATATCATTTTATTATATTGTCTATTTTACTTTTTCACCCACTAACTCTAAGCATTGAGAATATGTGATTTCTTCTGCTTTTAAGTCTTTAGGGATTTTAAAGTTTTTCTTTTTATAAGAAATATAAGCACCCCAGCGTCCTGCTAATACTTTAAGTTCTTTGTTTTCTGGAAATTCTTTAATTGTTTTTTTCGATGCTTTATCAATTTTTTCAATTATAATTTCAATGGTTCGTTCAATAGTAATTGTCATTGGGTCGTCTTCTTTTCCCAGAGAATAAAATCCACCATCATATTTAGCATAAGGACCAAATCGTCCAATTCCAATTGTAACAATTTTATCATTATAAGTTCCAACTTCTCGAGGCAATTTGAAAAGGCTTAAAGCTTCTTCTAATGTAATTGTTTGTATCAATTGACCTTTAAGTAAACTTGCAAATTTTGGTTTTTCTTCTTCGTTGTTTTCGCCAATTTGAATCATTGGTCCGTATCTGCCAATTTTTGCATAAACGGTTTTTCCATTTGGGTCTTCACCAAGAATTCTTTCCCCTTTTGCTTTTTCTGATACAGTTTGAGTATTATCAACTTTGGCATGAAAAGGTTTGTAGAATTTATCAATCATTTTTTGCCATTGCAATTTTCCTTCAGCAATTTCATCAAATTCGGCTTCTACTGAAGCTGTAAAATTATAATCTAATATATCGGCAAAATATTCTACTAAAAAATCATTTACAACGATTCCAATATCTGTTGGAAAAAGTTTAGATTTTTCTTTTCCGGCAGTTTCTGTTTTAACCTCTTCTTTTAAAGATTTTCCGGTAAGAGTTAACATATTGTAATTACGATCAACACCTGTGCGGTCTTCTTTAATTACATAACCACGATTTTGAATTGTTGAAATTGTTGGAGCATAAGTAGATGGTCTTCCAATTCCCAAGTCTTCCATTTTCTTAACTAGGCTAGCTTCTGTATATCTTGCTGGATAATGTGTATATTTTTCGGTTGCTGTAATTTTTTTACAATTTAATTCGGCACCTTTTAATAATTCAGGTAATAGAGTTTCGTCGTTTTCTTCTTTTTCTTCATCAGTTGATTCGAGATAAACTTTAAGAAAACCATCAAATTTTAATACTTCACCAGATGCTACAAATTTTTCTTTTTGATTTGAGATATTAATATTAGCTGTAGTTTTTTCAAATTTAGCATCGCTCATTTGAGATGCCAAAGTACGTTTCCAGATTAAATCGTATAGTCTTTGCTCGTTTGAGGGTCCGGTAATATTTTTATTCGATAAATATGTTGGTCTAATTGCCTCGTGAGCTTCTTGAGCACCTTTACTTTTAGTTACAAATGTTCTTTTATGAGCATAGTTTTCACCAAAAGAGGATTTTATTTCGCTAAGTGCTGCTGCAACTGCCGATTCTGCTAGATTTAATGAGTCAGTTCTCATATAAGTAATATGACCTGCTTCATATAATTTTTGTGCAACAGTCATTGTTTGTGAAACAGAAAATCCCAATTTTCTTCCAGCTTCTTGTTGTAAAGTAGAGGTTGTAAATGGTGGAGCTGGTGATTTTTTTGAAGGTTGAGTAACTACGTCATCTACATTGAAAATGGAATCTTTACATTTTTCCAGAAAGTTTTTAGCATCATCTTTCGATGTGAATTTTGTATTTAATTCGGCTTTAAATTCTTTTTTTGCTTTATCTGTAGAAACTGTAAATATTGCTATAACCCTGTATGATGATGTTGAATTGAAAACTTGAATTTCTTTTTCTCTTTCAACAATTAATCTTACTGAAACAGATTGAACACGTCCAGCAGATAATGCTGGTTTTATCTTTTTCCATAGTAGTGGAGATAATTCAAATCCAACAAGTCTGTCCAATATTCTTCTAGCTTGTTGAGCATCAACAAGATCTTTGTTTATTTTTCGTGGATTTGCAACAGCTTTTTTAATAGCTTCTTTTGTAATTTCGTGAAAAACAATTCTTTGAGTTTTTTCTTGTGGAATTTTCAATGCTTCACATAAATGCCATGAAATTGCTTCTCCTTCACGGTCCTCATCGGAAGCAAGCCAAACAACTTTTGCTTCTTTTGCATATTTAGTCAATTCAGTTACTAACTTTTTTTTGTCGGCAGGAACTTCATAAATAGGTTCATAGTTTTTATCTATTTTAATACCATTCTCTTTTTTTGATAAATCTCTAATATGACCAAAACATGATTTTACTAAAAAATCTTTTCCTAAAAATGTTTGAATTGTTTTGGCTTTTGCAGGGGACTCAACTATTACTAAATTTTCTTCCATCTGTATTTATTTTAAAGCCACAAAATAAAGCAATTACAAATCGCTCTGCAAATTTTTAATTTTTTAAATGTATCAAGCAGATGTAAAAACAATATTTTACACATTTGTATTCGATTGAAAATAAGTTTTTTAAGTTGTGTTAAAATTATTATTTAAAAGTTAAAAGAATTAATTTTTGACCATACAATATTATTATATACTTAAAATTTCCTATCTTTGTTCTTATTTAGATTAAATACATATAAGATGCTTAAGATAGTTGATTTACACGCAAATATTAATGAAAAAGAAATTCTTAGAGGAATAAATCTTGAGATTAAAGCTGGTGAGGTTCATGCTATTATGGGACCAAATGGTTCAGGAAAAAGTACATTAGCAGCTGTTTTAGCAGGGCGAGAAATTTTTAATGTAACTAAAGGAGAAGTTATTTTTAATGGTAAAAATCTTTTAGAACTGAGTCCAGAAGATAGAGCAAGAGAGGGAATATTTCTTGGATTCCAGTACCCAATTGAGATTCCGGGAGTGAGTATGGTAAGTTTTATGAAAACTGCTGTGAACGAAGCCAGAAAATATAAAAACCTTCCTGCTTATTCTTCTTCAGATTTTTTGAAATTAATGCGTGAAAAAACAGCATTAGTTGAAATTGATTCAAAACTAACAAATAGGTCTGTAAATGAAGGTTTTTCGGGTGGTGAAAAAAAGAAAAACGAAATTTTCCAAATGGCAATGCTTGAGCCAAAACTTGCAATTCTTGACGAAACCGATTCAGGATTAGATATTGATGCTTTACGAATAGTTTCAAATGGCGTAAACAAGCTTAAGAACAAAGACAATGCAACTGTTGTTATTACTCACTATCAAAGACTTTTAGATTATATTGTGCCTGATTTTGTTCATATTTTATATAATGGAAGAATTGTAAAATCGAGCGGAAAAGAACTCGCATTAGAGCTTGAGGAAAGAGGATACGACTGGATTAAAAAAGGAGAGGTTTAAGAATGTTTGTTAGTTTGTTTTATGACATTATATGATGTTAAAAGAGCTTGTAAAAAAAATATCATTTTTTAAAGATTCTGAATATTTTCAATCAGGTTTATTGCGTTCGATTAAAACCGAAACAAAATTATTAGAAGAAAGAACGATAGTAAATAATTTTTTGTCGCTATTAATTGATTCTAAATTTGATTATGATTTTATTCTTAGTATTTTGTTTTCAGAACTTTATATGAATATTTGTCAACATTCGGAATCTGAACAATCGTTTTATTATTTTTCAAAATGCAATTCAGAAAATTCGATTGAAATTATATTTTTTGACACAGGTGTTGGAATTCCAAATAAAATTCGAGCATACTATAAAAATAAAACTTTTGAAAGCGATTCTGAGTGTATCGAATTTGCGTTACAAAACGATGTTACAACTAAAAGCTTTATTCAAAATTATGGAAGAGGTTTAGATAATGTAAAATCTTGTATTTCTTCATATTGTGGAGAATTTCAGATTTTTTCTGGAAATGGTAAATTTTCTTTTGATGGAACAAAATATATAAAACGTTCGTTATCAAAAAAAATAAACGGAACAATGGTTTTTATTAAAATCAATTTAAATAATCTTACAATTAAGCAAGATAATGATTACTCAAATGAATTAACTTTTTAATATGATAATTCGAGTTGTTGATATTACAAATGATTATTATTCAGGAATATCTGGATTAAAGGTTGGGAAGTATATAGATAAAGCAATCTTAGATAATCCTGAAACAGCTATCTCTGTTTCATTTTATGGGATAGAATCAATTGCACCATCGTTTGTTAATGGAGCATTATTATACATCGTTGATTTATATGGAGTAGATTTTTTTAAATCAAAAATTAAAATTATTGAGGTATCAAGCAAAGTTCAGTTTTTAATTAAGGATAATGTTTTAAAATATTTTGATTTTAAAAATTCATTTATGCAACAATTAAAAGCCAAGAATTTTTATTTAGCAATTGATGGAAGTAATGAAAGTGAAAGCATTAAACAGTATTTAAAGAATCTGAATAAATCGGAATCTTTAAACATTAATTTTAATAATGATTTTATAGATTCTAATAGGATTAAACAATATATTAAAAATACAGACTGTGTAATATTTATATTGTCGGAAAAAAATTATTCCAATATTATTTTAGAGTTGTTATCAGTAGCTATTCAAAATAATTTACCTTGTATTTTATTAATAAAGAAGGGTGTTTATATTAATTTAACAGAGAGAGAAAAAGATAAGGTTTTTATCTCTAGATTTGATAATAAAAATATTATAAAATCAATCAGGGATATTAATGAAATAGTATTAAAAAATAATATAAACTCGCCAAATATTCAAAAAGCTCAATTAAAAAGATCAAAAAATACTGAACCCATAATTTTTTGGTCAGCTTTAGCTTTTTTAGCAAATCTTTTGTTTAGTAGCATGTTAGTTAAAAGTAAAAAATAATAATCAATTTATATGTCGGAAGTAGTTGAAAAAAAAGATATTAAATCGCAATATTTAGAACTCTTCAGTGAAAATATTGATAAAATATCTAATGTATCATCTTCAATAATAAATAAATTCAGAAATCAAGCCATTAAAGATTTTGAAAAGTTAGATATTCCGAACAAAAGGAATGAAAATTATAAATATTTAGATTTAAAAACCGCTTTCGATAATAAATACAATTATAATTTTATTCAAAGTAAAATACAGGTTAAGCTCGAAGAGGTTTTTCGTTGTGATGTTCCAGAAATGGATACCGAAAGTATTGTTCTTATAAATGGATGGTACGGAAATAAAACAAATTTACTTCAAAAGGTTGAGGGGAAAGCTATTATTGGAAGTTTTTCGGAAGCAGCAAAACAATATCCCGATTTATTTGAGAAGTATTATTCGAAATCGAAAAATATTGAAAAAGAAAGTTTAGTTTCTCTAAATACCGCATTTGCAGGCGATGGCATTTTCTTTTATGTGCCAGATAATATCGTGCTTGAAAAGCCAATTCAAATTATCAACTTGATGGTTAGCGAAGAAGATACTTTTGCTCAACCACGAAACTTATTTATTCTTGGAAAAAACAGTCAGGCTAAAATTATAGTTTGCGACCACACTTTATCGGCAAGTAAATTTCTTTCAAACTCAGTTACAGAAGTTTTTCAGGAAGAAAATTCGGTTTTTGATATTTATAATCTTCAAAACGAGCATAATGGTGCATCGAAAGTGTCTTCTGTATTTTTCAATCAAAGCAATAAAAGCACATTATTATCAAACATTATTACTCTTCATGGCGGAGTTGTCAGAAACAATGTTTATGTAAATGTTGATGGCGAACATTGCGAAAGTAAGCTTTATGGACTTTATTTGTCAGACAAATGGCAAAACATTGATAACTATACTTATGTGTCGCATAATAAGCCAAATTGCAATAGCAGCCAATTTTATAAAGGAATACTTGACGATGCATCAATAGGTGCTTTTAATGGAAAAATTTATGTTAGCAGAGAAGCTCAAAAAACATCTGCTTATCAGGCAAATAATAACATTCTGTTGACAAATGATGCAAAAGTTAATTCCAAGCCTCAACTAGAAATTTATGCCGATGATGTTAAATGTAGTCATGGAGCAACTTCTGGTCAAATTGATGAAAATGCGTTATTTTATTTACGTTCGAGAGGAATTTCCGAAAAAGAAGCAAGATTCCTGTTGTTATATGCTTTTACAAACGAAATAATTAAGGAAATTAAAGTAGAAGCTTTAAGAGATAGAATTAGTAATTTGGTTGATAAACGTTTACGAGGAGAATTAGCACGTTGCAATAGCTGTGTAATTAATTGTTGTTAAATTTTTTTTGAAGCAGATTATTTTATAAATTTACATATAAATTAATCGTAATAGTTTTAACAACTAAACAGTTTGAACAATTATTTAATTGAACACACAAGTGTACTTCTACAAGAATTTTAGTGGAAATTAATGATTTTAGAAAATAAATAAATTTCAAAATGAGCACTTTAGACCTTAAAAGAAACTTACATTTATTGATAGATAGTATTGATAATGAAAATCTTTTGTTGAATTTTTATAACTTAATGAAAACTCGTACTTCATTAAATGAAGGTAAGTTATGGGAAAAGCTATCTGAACAGGAGCAAAATGAATTACTATTAGCATTTGAAGAAAGCTTTGAACCTGAAAATTTGATTTCATTAGAAGTAATGAAAAAAAAACATGAAAAATGGCTTTAATAATAAAATTGTCGAAAAGAGCAGATATAAAATTTGATAAAATTCTAGATTATTTATTATTAGAGTATGGTGAAGAGAGCACTAAAATATTTGTGAAAAAAGTTTATAATTTTCTTGAGGTTTTATCAGAATTTCCTGAAATAGGAACAATTGAAAATAGAGAAAAAGGAATCAGAAGTTTTACAATTATAGAACAAATAAATGTTTTTTATAGGATTGAAAATGAGAAAATTATTATACTAACTTTTTTTGACAACAGACAAAATCCAAAAAAGAAAAGTAAAATAATTTAGTTAAAAAATAATTTATTTGAAAATATATTTCTTTGAATTTGATTAATTTTCAATAAGCAACAAAAAATTATTATGACTTTTGATATAAAAAAAATAAGAGCTGATTTTCCAATTTTAAGCCGTGAAGTGAATAAAAAACCATTGATTTATCTTGACAATGGTGCAACAACACAGAAGCCTCAAGTAGTTATTGATAAAATAGTTGATATATATACAAATTATAACAGCAATATTCATCGTGGTGTTCATTATTTGAGCAGTTACACTTCAGAGGCTTATGAAAATTCGAGAAAAACTGTTCAATCGTTTATAAATGCCAAATATTCGCATGAAGTAATTTTTACAAGTGGAACAACCGGCTCAATAAATACACTTGCCGACTCTTTATGTCAGGATTATATAAAGCCTGATGATGAGGTAATTATTTCAGAATTAGAGCATCATGCAAATATAGTTTCGTGGCAAGTTCAGTTTGGTGGTAAAGGAGTAAAACTTAAAGTATTACCAATAAATGATGCCGGTGAGCTTTTGATTGAGAAATTACCTGAATTGATTTCTGAAAAAACTAAACTTATTTCTATAACTCAGGTATCAAACACATTAGGAACAGTTAATCCTGTAAAAGAAATTATTAAAATTGCACATCAGTATAATATTCCTGTATTAATTGATGGGGCACAGGCAGTTCAGCATACAAAAGTTGACGTTCAAGATTTGGATTGCGACTTTTATGTTTTTTCCGGTCACAAAATATATGCACCAACCGGAATCGGAGTTTTATATGGAAAAGAAAAATGGCTCGACAAACTTCCCCCTTGCCAAGGTGGTGGCGATATGATTTTGTCGGGTTCAGTGTCGTTTGAAAAAACACTTTATCAAAGATTACCTTTTAAATTTGAAGCAGGAACAACAAATTATGTTGGAGCTATTGCAATGGCTACAGCTTTAGAATATGTTCAAGGCATTGGAATTGAAAATATTGAAAATTACGAAAAGCAATTATTAGAATATGCAAACAAAAAATTATCGTCAATTTCTGAATTGATAATTTACGGAAATGCAAAAAATAAAGCTTGTGTAATTTCATTTCTTATAGATACCGTTCACCATTACGATACTGGTATGATACTCGATAAATTAGGAATTGCAGTTAGAACAGGCACACATTGCACCGAACCTTTGATGAAACGCCTAAGAATTGATGGAACTGTTCGTGCATCGATGGCTTTTTACAATACATTTGAAGAAATTGATGTACTATGCAGTGGAATAGAGAGAGTTAAAACAATGTTTTTTTAATACAATATATTATGGCTAAAGTCTTAGTTACTGAGGAAAAATTAAATTTTGCTATCGAATATTTCAATGAGCTTAATGAAAAAGAATACATTAAAATATTGAATGATTTTCAGAAAGAACAAATTCATTTGAGAGATTATTTACAAGAATTAAATGCTGGTTTTGAATTAGACAGTGAGCTTTTTGACGATGTAATGGACATGACATTAATTATTTGGAAAGCATTTAAGGATTCTAATAATAATGTTTTCCCGATTGTAACTGACGATATTATTGACCAAGTTGAGATAGAGGCTGAAAATGCAGATAATGAATTAGCCAAATCGCTCGGAATAAATTTGGATGACGAGAAGGTTGATTTATCGAAACTTAAAACAATAAACGACAAGTTTAAAGCTGGTGACGTTGATAGTCCTGAAGAGCTTTTAAAGTTGATTGAAAAAAATAATTTGGGAGATTTTCTGAAAAAATCGGAAGGTTCGCACACAGAAAATCAGGAAGTTTTGACTGATTTTGTTTACGAAGAAGTGTATTCGATGGAAGATATTGAAGCCGTTGATGCATCGGCATGTTGTGATATTTTGTTTGATGTAATAAAGTGTTTTGATAAAACAATAAATAAAAAATAAAAATGAGCGAAATTCAGGAACAAATAATTGAAGAATTTTCACTTTTAGAAGACTGGATGGATAAATATAATTATCTTATCGAACTTGGTAAAGAATTGCCAGCCATAGACGAAAAATTTAAAACTGATGAATATTTGATTCGAGGCTGCCAGTCGAAGGTTTGGCTAAATGTTGAGGAAAAAGACGGAATCTTACATTTTACAGCCGATAGCGATGCAATTATTACTAAAGGTATTGTTTCATTATTGATTAAAGCTATAACCGGAAGAACTCCCGACGAAATTGTTGAAACAGAATTGTATTTTATTGACAAAATCGGATTAAAAGAAAATCTTTCGCCAACTCGTGCAAATGGCCTGGTTGCAATGGTTAAGCAGATGAAGCTTTATGCTATTGCTTACAGGGAAAAGCTTAAAGGATAAAAGCACCAAACTCAAAGATTAAAGCCCAAAGGTTGGAAGAAGAAGTAAGCAGTATTCAGAAAGCAGTAAACAGTAACAAAGAACAACAAACTACAAACTACAAACAATCCTATATATGACACAAGAAGATGAACTTTTTATACTAGAATCGACAATAGTAACTACTCTAAAAACTATTTTCGACCCCGAAATTCCAGTAAATATTTATGAATTAGGGCTTATTTATAAAATTGATATTGACGAATACAATAATGTTGAAATTACAATGACTCTGACTTCGCCAAATTGCCCAATGGCAGACGATTTAATTCAGGAAGTTAGAGACAAGGTTAAAGGAATAGAAAAAGTAAACAGAGTTACAATTGATTTAGTTTTTGACCCACCATGGTCGCAAGATATGTTATCGGATGAAGCAAAACTTGATTTGGGATTATTATAATTATTATTTATGACTAAATATTTTAAAGTTTTTTTAATTTGTTATTCTACATTAGTTCTAAACTTAACAGGTTTTTCGCAGGTCAAATTAACTATCGATAGCCTTAAACTTTCGCCTCCCGGAACAGTTTGGGTAAAAGACAATATTTACATCGACCAATTTCCTGTAACAAATGCCGATTATACCGAGTTTTTGCTCACAGCTGCAGCTTATTACAATCCAAAAGTTCATGATACTATTCAAAAAATGCCGACTTATAAAGTGAATTGGAAAAAGCTATCTGAATATTTTTTTACTTTAGAACTTGATGAGGATTTTTTAAAAAAGCTTGATTTGAATTATTACGAACCTCTTAGTTGGACAAATGACTCGAATCTGCAATTTTCGTATTACGACGATGAATATTATAGCAATTTTCCAATAGTCAATATCTCGTACGAACAAGCCAAAGAGTATTGTAAATGGCGTTCAGATATGGTTTTATTAAGCTATGCAATAAATGTAAGTAGCAAAAAGAAGCGTGATGTTTTATATACTAAATTCAATTTCAGGCTTCCAAGGTTTGATGAATGGAAAAGTGCTTACGATATTTTTGAAATCAAAAACGAACCTTTTACAAAACCAGTTTCAGGAGAGGATTCAGAATCTGAATATTTTCATTACACTCCCGGAAATGTTTCGGAAATGCTTGATGTAAAAGGACAAGCTGTTGGTGTAAGCTGGAAAGATAATTTAGATTCAACAAAACCAATTAATCCTGTTCAATATCAAAAACCCAGCGACTGGCTAGGATTTAGATGTATTTGTGAGATTCTTGAATATTAGAGGGTTTGACGACACTGTTAAAAAAATTCTTTATTTACATCTAATATTTCTGAACTAAAACTTATATGTACAATATTCAGAATATCAGCATTTAAGCACAGTAATTCTGAATTAAAATAATTAATTTTATCTGGTTAATTATTACTTTAATCAAAGATTGATATTTAAAATACAGAAATAACATATTTTAACTATTGTTTATTATGGGCATCTCAATTCCTGTATGATATTCAAATGAAAAAACATATAATATAATTATATATTTAAAATTGTCTTCTATTTTGTAATCTAAGCCTCGTATATTTGTAATAGTAAGATTATTAACAAGATACACGCAATATATTTTTTAATATATTATTTACTTAAATCATTTTTTTTAGTCATCAAATATTGCTGATTAGTCAAAAATGAAACATTGCAATTTTTAATTAAGGCATTATTAAAACTAAAAATTATAAATTTATTTAACTTTAAATATATAATCTAAATTATTAATTATCAAACAATTAAATTTACCTTTTATGAAAAAGCACATACATTTTCTGTATTTTACACTGATTTTTGCAGTAATTTTAAGTACAGTTACATTTTCGCAAACAAATGAAGAAATCAACATTCAGAAATTAAAATACGAGAAATTTTTGAATGAACACCCTTTCAACAAACACGAGAAAAAAACTCCTAAAGATTGGAAAAAATCAACTCCAAAATGTGATAGACCAGACTTAATGATGGAACGTGATTTTTTATTGACTTTAGACCCAAATACAGGAACTGTTCCTAAAGAAAGATTAGCAGATGCAAATCTTATAGCTAAACAAATTTTAGCTCAAAAGTCAGCAATTGCAGGAGTAAGTTGGACTGAGCGTGGACCAAATAATGTTGGTGGTAGAGTGCGTGCTTTAATGTTCGACCCAAATGATGCTGCAAATGGTTATAAAAAAGTATGGTCAGGAAGTGTTTCTGGTGGACTTTGGTACAACAACGACATAACTGATGAAAATTCAAGTTGGTATCATGTTAACGATTTTTGGGATAATATTGCTATTGGCTGTATTACTTATGACCCTTCAAACAAACAAGTTTTTTATGTAGGTACAGGCGAAGGTTACGACTCCAGAATGGTAAAAGGTTTAGGTATTTTACGTTCGCCCGATGGAGGAAATAGTTGGTTCTATTTGAATAATACTAAAAATGCAAATTTTGGTTCTGTACAAAAGATTGTAGTAAAATCTAACGGAAATGTTTTTGCAGCAACAAATACCGGTGTTTATAAATCAACCGACCAAGGCTTAAACTGG
>Ga0154347_1131_pt1 | contig 38581 bp, 34 predicted proteins | sample RifGroA2_FD_115875 | JGI IMG/M metagenome (GOLD analysis project Ga0154347, IMG submission 115875) | Bacteroidetes bacterium GWA2_31_9
TGTTTTCGGATAATATAATAGAATTGTAACTATTATAATTAAAAGTAATTTCCATTTCATCTTTAAAAGATTTAATTTGTGAAGAAATTTTCACAAAACAAAGATGCGGAAGTTAATACGGCTAAGTATTACACAACTTTGGTTATTAGTTACATGATTCACACATGAGGAAGGTTCAAAGCTCCAAGTTCCAAATTCCAAGCACCAATTTCCAAGCACCAAGTTCCAAATTCCAAATCTCAAATTCCAAGCTTCAAATTCCAAATTCCAAGTGAAGAAGAAAGTGAGAAAGTGAGAAAGTGAGAGATGGAGAAAGTGAGAAGTATTCAGTTGACAGACAGCTACACAGAGCTACAGAGTAGCGAAATGTTTATAGTAAGCAGTTGGCAGTCAATAATGCAGAGCTACCATGAGGAAGGTTTAAAGCTCCAAGTTCCAATTTTCAAGCACCAATTTCCAAGCACCAAGCTCCAAGTTCCAAATTCCAAATCTCAAATTTCAAGCTTCAAATTCCAAGTGAAGAAGAAAGTGAGAAAGTGAGAGATGGAGAAAGTGAGAAGTATTCAGTTAGCTGTAATCAGTTGGCAGTCAATAATGCAGAGCTACAGAGTAGCGAAATGTTTATAGAAAAAGAAACCACCAACAATCTTGTCGCAATCAGAAACGATAATTTACGCTCTAAAGCTCCATGCGACAAATATTTAAGTTCCACGTTTCAAGCTCCAAGTTCAAAGGTGGAAGAAGGAGTTATTTTTTTTAACAAAAGACCACGTTTTAGCGAAAAATAATCAATATCACGAGTTATAGATTCTTTAGTAATCACTCCTGCATTATAGTCCTGAGCTGTGCTTATTTCAGTGGCAAATTTGCCTTTGTAAATTTAATATGAACATATATCTATCAAAATATTAAATACCATTAATACAATTTGCAAGGGCTTATAAAAAAAAATATATCTTTGCAACATTAAATAATTTATTAATTAACTGTTTAGTAGAAATGAATATAACAAAAGAAAATATTAACGACTTAAATGCAATTTTAAAAATTAATATTACAAAAGCCGATTACGAAGAAAAATACGAAAAAGCAATTAGAGAGCATGCAAAAAAGGCAAAAATGGATGGTTTTCGTCCAGGAATGGTTCCTGTAGGTTTAGTTAAGAAATTATATGGAAATGCTATCATATTAGACGAAATAAATAGACTTATTTCAGACTCAATACACAATTATATTACTGAAAATAAATTAAAAATTATTGGAGATCCTCTACCTCATATTGAGAATGATGCAATTGATTTAGATAATTCTTCTGAATTTAATTTTTCATTTGATTTAGGTCTTTATCCCGAATTTGAATTAAAATTAAACAAAAAGGAAAAATTTAATTTCTTCGAGGTTAAAATCGACGATAAATTAATAGAAGATGAAATTAAGTACTATTGTAATTATTATGGCGAACTAAAAGAAGTTGAAAGCATTACTGATGAGGATATTGTTGTTGAAGGCGATGTTCAGGAACTCGATTCGGAAGGAAATATTTTAGAAAACGGCATTAATGCTGAAGCTGTTAAGGTTTTTATTAAAATAATTAAAGATGAGGATGTTAAAAAGAATTTCTTAGCTGCAAAAAAATTCGATATTCTTAAATTTAATGCAAAATCTGCTTTTCCAAATGACGCTGATCGTGCAGGTCTTTTAAAAATTTCAAAAGAAGCTGCAATTGCAAATAATTCTGATTTTCAGATGTCAATTAATAAAATTGAAAAATTCATACATTCTGAAGTAAATCAAGGTCTTTTTGATAAAGTATTTGGCGAAGGAACAGTTACAAACGAAGAACAATTTAAAGAAAAAGTTATTGAGTCTTTAAAAGCTAGATTTGAAACCGAAAGCAACTATAAATTTAAGATGGACGCTAAACAGCAAATTAAATCTAGTTCTGAGGTTGAATTACCTTCCGACTTTCTGAAACGCTGGGTCAAAATGGTTAATAAAGAATTATCCGAGGAGCAGATTGAAGAGGAATTTCCAATGTTTATTGAAGATTTAAAATGGCAAATGATTAAAGAAAAGATTGTTGCTGAAAATAAATTTGAAGTTGTTGAAGAAGAAATTAAAAAAGAAGCTACAATCTTAGCTAAAAATCAGTACGCACAATATGGCATTACAAATATTGCCGACGAACATTTGGAGCCAATGGTTGCACAAATGATGAAAAATGAAAAAACCGTAAACAAACTACACGATAAAATTTTAGAAGATAAAATTTTTGAATTTATAAAAGAAAATGTTAAACTTGACACAAAAGAAGTTTCACTTGAAGAGCTTCAAAACATGTTTAAACAATAGTATTTACAATTAATACCTAAAAAAATGCACTCAAACGACGAATTTAGAAAATACGCTATTAAGCACAAAGGAATCAGTAGTTTAACACTTGATAACTACAAATCTGTTTGGAATAATTATATTTCTCCAACTATAATCGAAGAGCGTCAATTAAACATTGCAACAATGGACGTTTTTTCAAGATTAATGATGGATAGAATAATTTTTCTCGGCTTGCCCATTGATGACTATGTTGCAAATATTATTCAAGCACAACTTTTATTCCTTGAATCATCTGATCCATCAAAAGATATTCAGATTTATTTTAATACTCCCGGAGGTTCTGTTTATGCAGGTTTAGGGATTTATGATACTATGCAATATATTTCATCTGATGTTGCTACAATTTGTACTGGTATGGCAGCCTCAATGGGAGCTGTTTTATTGTGTGCCGGAACAAAAGGAAAACGTTCTGCCTTAAAACATTCTAGGGTAATGATTCATCAACCAATGGGCTCTGCATCGGGTCAAGCATCTGATATTGAAATCACTGCAAAAGAAATTCAAAAGCTAAAAAAGGAACTTTATCAAATTCTTGCCGACCATTCAGGAAAACCAATTGAAAAAGTTGAAGCCGACTCTGACAGAGATTATTGGATGATTGCCGAAGAAGCAAAAGCTTATGGACTTATTGACGAGGTTTTAATAAGAGAAATTAATAAAAAGAAATAGTTTTTAAAAATGTTATAATAAAAGGTTGGACACTAAGCTTGTCGAAGTGACCAACCTTTTGATATTTAATATAATTAAGATGGAAAAATGTAGTTTTTGTGGAAGAGATAAAAAAGATACTGACCTTTTAATTTCAGGTATAAAAAGTAAGATATGCAATTATTGTGTTGAACAAGCGAACATTATTGTAAATGAAGAAACTAAAAAAAAGCCTTCAAGTGTCACTGACTTAAAAAAAACGCCAAAGCCATCTGAAATTAAAGAATTTCTAGACCAATATGTAATCGGTCAGGATAGTGCAAAAAAAGTAATGGCTGTGGCTGTTTACAATCATTATAAACGAATTTCTCAGCAAAAAACTAATGATGAAGTTGAAATAGAAAAATCAAACATCGTAATGGTTGGAGAAACCGGAACAGGAAAAACACTCCTTGCACGAACTATTGCTAAGTTTTTAAATGTTCCTTTCGCTATTGTTGATGCAACTGTTTTAACAGAAGCTGGTTATGTTGGCGAAGATGTTGAAACAATTTTGACTCGTCTTTTGATGGTTGCCGATTATAATGTAAAATCAGCAGAAAGGGGAATTGTTTTTATTGATGAGTTAGATAAAATTGCACGTAAAAGCGATAATCCTTCAATAACCAGAGATGTTTCTGGTGAAGGAGTTCAACAGGGTTTACTAAAATTATTAGAAGGTTCTATTGTTAATGTTCCACCTCAAGGAGGAAGAAAACATCCTGAACAAAAAATGATTGCTGTTGATACTACAAATATTTTATTCATTTGTGGAGGTGCTTTTGATGGAATTGAAAAGAAAATAGGTCAGCGTTTAAATACGAAATTAATTGGTTTTGACGCAACTAAAAGCCGTGATAGTATCAAAAGAGATAATTTATTACAATATATAAATCCACTTGACCTAAAATCGTTTGGATTAATTCCAGAAATAATTGGGCGACTTCCTATTCTAACTCACTTGAATCCTCTTGAAAAAGAAACTTTACGCAGAATTTTAATTGAACCAAAAAACTCTATTATCAAACAATATATCAAACTGTTTGAATACGATGGTATTGAACTTTCATTCGACGACGAAGTTTTAGATTTTATTGTTGATAAAGCTATTGATTTTAAACTTGGTGCACGTGGCTTACGTTCAATCTGCGAGACAATTATGCTTGATTTAATGTTCGACCTACCTTCTAAAAATGAGAAAAAAGTTAATATTACTTTGGAATTAGCTAAAGAAAATACTGCTAAACTGAATTTTAGTAATTTGAATGTGGCTTAATTCATAGCTGTCAGGGATTTTCAATCCCTGAAGAATAATTATTAGCATTTGTAATGCGTTAGTAGTGGATTACAAATCCAAATAATAAAAGCTTTCGGATTCCAAATCCGAAAGGGCTGAATTTAGTGTTTATTTTCTTTTATAATCAACAAAAGAATAAGCTATTCCGCTTTTTTCATCAGTAAAAATATCGCTTTCTGAAATTGTTTCCCATTCATCGAAATTAATATCCGAAAAGTAAGTATCTGCTTCAAATTTATGATGAATTTTTGTAAGATAAAGCTTATTGGCTATTGGAAGAAATTGCCTGTAAACAGAGCCTCCACCAATAATAAAGCTTTCTTCTTCGTTGCAGATTTTTAAAACGTCGTCAATTGAATAAGCCATTTGGCAGCCTTCAATTATTTCGCCCTGGATATTTGTAAGTACAACATTTGTGCGATTTGGCAAAGGTCTTTTGGGAAGAGTAAAATAGGTGATTTTTCCCATTATAATTTTATGCCCCGATGTAATTTGCTTAAAACGTTTCAAATCTTCGGGCAAATGACATAATAAATTATTATTAATTCCTATTGCATTGTTTTCTGCAATCGCTACTATTATTGAAATATTGCTCATTATTAGTTGTTTAGATTGATATTTCGCCCTTAATATGTGGATGTGGATTGTAATTAACTAAACTAAAATCGTCAAACTTAAAATCAAAAATATTTTTTATATCCTTATTAATTAGCATTTGAGGCAGTGGACGAGGTTCGCGGGTTAACTGCAACTTACATTGCTCAATATGATTATTGTAAATGTGTGCATCGCCAAGTGTATGAACAAATTCTGAAGCTTTTAAGCCTACTGCCTGAGCTACCATCATTGTAAAAAGTGCATAACTGGCAATATTAAACGGTACTCCAAGGAAAATATCGGCACTTCGCTGATAAAGCTGACAACTCAACTTTCCATCAGCAACATAAAATTGAAAAAAAGCATGACAAGGAGGTAAAGCCATTTTGTCTAAATCGCCAACATTCCAAGCACTTACAATATGTCGGCGAGAATCGGGATTGTTTTTTAAATCGTTAATTAGTTGTGAAATCTGGTCTATTTTTCTACCATCTGATGCTGTCCACGAACGCCACTGAGAACCATAAACTGGTCCTAAATTTCCATCTTTATCTGCCCATTCGTCCCATATTGAAACATTATTTTCATGCAGATAATTAAGATTTGTTTCGCCTTTAATAAACCACAACAATTCGTGAATAATCGACCTTAAATGTGTTTTTTTTGTAGTAAGTAGCGGAAAGCCATCTTCTAAATTAAATCTCATTTGATAGCCAAAAACGCTAATAGTTCCGGTTCCAGTGCGGTCGGTTTTTTTTGTGCCGTTTTTGAGAACGTGGTCGAGGAGTGTGAGGTATTGTTGCATAGAGTTTTGTTGTTTTATAAATTATAAATTTTAAAGTTTTTTTGTTCAAATACTACAAAATAGTTGTTAATGAGTAAAATATAAATAGAAAAAAAGTACTTTTTTAAAGGTTAAAAAAATCAAATTATATCTTAATTATTAATCAATTATATCATTTCTTGTAAAAAAACATTTTCAATCTTATTTGCCCATCGGGCAATAATGTCAATAAAAAAATAGAATCAAAATTTCTTTCCCAGAGGGAATTAACAGCTTTATTCAATTGGTTTAAAAACATATCGTTCGTCATATTCAATTTCAAATAATTTTAAAAGCTCAAGATACTCTTCATAAAATGTTTGTTTTTTATGATGATTTTTCTGATTTTCAATATAAGTTACTATACTTGGTATTTGCGATTTTCCATAAGAAAAAGCAGCAAATCCTTCCTACCAAGAAAATTTTCCTACAACTAGTTTGTTTTCGTTTATCCAAATTGATGAACTTCGTTTTAAATTATATAATAAATCAGAAGGTGCTTGTTTTGGACTCATACTTACTAACACATGAACGTGGTCTGGCATACCATTGATTGAAAATGGCTTATGTCCTTGTTGTTTTATTATACCATTCATGTATTTGTAAAGCTCTGTTTTCCATTTATCTTGAATTAAAGAAAGTCGGTTTTGTACAGCAAATACATAATGTATATACATTTGAGTGTAAGTGTTTGCCATGTAATGTTTAATTAATTAATGGTTAATGCCCTACGGGCAAAAAGTATCGTGTATATATATATTTTATTGGCATATAAGCCCTATGGGCTATCTTATTCTATTTGTTTTTGTTATAACTATAATATCTTCGCCTTATTTCCATTTAAGAACAGTTAGCAAATGGTTATTAATTTAATTTTTCTAATTGCCCATCGGGCAATAATGTCAATAAAAAAAACTAAGTAATAATATTTTTCCCGTAGGGAATAAACTAAGCTTATATGCCATTTCTTATGTAACTTATAGATATATAGAGTATTGTTAACTTTTGCTTTTAGTGAGTATAAATTAATGCTTAACATCGAAAGATACTTTTGGGTCGTGTTTGTGCTTAAATAAAAATGCAAATAAAACAGCAACTACAAGCGAATAAGCCGCAAAAGCCAGCCAGATATTTTCCCAATCTCTGAAACCATTTTCGAGCATGAAAAAATTCTTTATTATAACTCCACTTCCATAAGCACCTATCATTGTTCCAAAGCCATTTGTCATCATCATAAATAATCCTTGAGCACTTCCTCTAATGGATGAATCGCACTGTGTTTCGACAAATAATGCTCCTGAAATATTAAAGAAGTCGAATGCCATTCCGTAAACAATACAAGATACAACTATCATCCATAAGCCACCTGCAGGGTCGCCAAATCCAAATAGTGCGAAACGCAAAACCCAAGCAAACATACTTAAAAGCATAACGTTCTTTATTCCAAATCGGTTTAAGAAAAATGGTATTGTCAGAATAAATAATGTTTCAGAAATTTGAGAAATTGACATAATTATTGTCGAATATTTTACAACAAAAGAATCGGCATATTCAGGGAAATGTTTGAATTCATCAAGAAAAACATCACCATACATATTTGTTAATTGTAATGAAGCTCCTAATAACATTGAAAAAATAAAAAATAAAGCCATCTTATAATTTGCAAATAATTTGAAAGCATCTAAACCAAGCATTTTAGCGAAAAAAGTATTACCAACTACTTTCAATTGTGGTGGACATTTTGGTAAGGTAAACGAATAAATTCCTAATACAACTGAAGCTATTGCCGAAAAATAAAATTGATATTCGGTTGCTTTATTTCCAGTTAAATTTGTTACCCACATTGCAGCAATAAAGCCAATAGTTCCCCAAACTCTAATTGGCGGAAAATCTTTAACAACGTCATATCCTCCCTGCTTTAGTGCATTGTAACCAACAGTGTTTGTAAGTGCAATTGTTGGCATATAAAATGACATTGCCAATAACATTACCCAAAAAAAGGTGTCGGGGTCGTTTACCATAGGAAAACAAAAAACAGTTATCCCTCCTAAAATATGAACAATTCCATAAAGCTTTTCGGCATTCATCCATCTGTCAGCTATTATTCCTGTTATAGCCGGCATAAACATGGATGCAATTCCTAATGTCAAAAAAACTGCACCAAATTCGGTGCCTCCCCAGCCTTTTGTCCCAAACCAATAATTTGCTAAGGTAATCAACCACGCACCCCAAATAAAAAATTGGAGAAAGTTCATTATAACAAGACGTAATTTTATGCTCATATACTAGATTTAAATATTTAGAATTTTTGAATTTAGAATTTAGAGATTTCCTGTGTAGCAACACTTCGACTTGTTTCGTATTCGCTCAACAACAAAAGCTCAGTGCAAAGCGATTTAACATGTAACAATTTAACCATATAATCATTTATTGCTCTTTACTTCGTTTGGAAATTTCATCACGTATTTCAGAGGCTTTTTCGTAATCTTCGTCGCCGATAGCTTTTTCAAGTAAGCCATTTAAGTCTGTAAGATTATATGATGAATATTTAGACGATTTTGAAGTTGATTTTATAGGAATTTTTTCTTTATGCTCTTCGCCCAATCCTTCTTCAATAATTTCTTGTTTTTGTTGTTTGTCGAAGTCAAGTATAATTCCAGCTTTGGTAAGTATTTCTTCGGTAGTGTAAATAGGGCATTTAAATCTTAAAGCTAATGCAATAGCATCAGACGTTCGGGCATCGATACGAATTGCTGCTCCTCTACTTTGGATAACCAATTCGGAAAAAAATATGCCTTCTTCGAGTTTGTAAATGTTTACTTCAGTAAATTTAATTTCTACAGTTCTGGCTAGGCTAACAAATAAGTCGTGAGTAAGTGGCCGAGGCGGTTTTAATCCTTCAAGTTCAATTGCAATAGCTTGTGCTTCGTAACCTCCAATTATTATTGGTAATCGTCTTTCGCCATTTTCCTCCGATAGAAGCAGTGCATAAGCCCCCGATTGTGTTTGACTATAAGTAAGTCCCAGAACATTCAAACTTATTTTATCCATAAAAAATACTTGGAATCCATATTATAAAATTGACATAGACAAATATAATGAAATAGTTTTTAGAATAAATATTAATTTAGAATAATGTAGAGCTTAAATAATGATTTAAGAAATATATTTTACAAAGAATTTCTTTCAAATTTTTGTAGTTTTTCTTTCCATACTTGAGGTGTTTCTATTGAAATGTTTTTGAAAAAATCGTAACAAACAATAACAGACTTATTTATTGAGTTAAGCTCATTTTTTTGATTAAAAATTCCCTGTTCCATTTCGAAACTTTTTGTTCCAATTCGGCTTGTTCTAGAAAAAACAGTAATAGTATCGTTTAAATAAATTGGTTTTATATAGTCAACACAAGTATTTACTAATACAACACCATAATTTTTCCAGTCGATAATATTTTCAAAAACTAAATTAAAATAATGCAAACGACCAACTCCAAAATAATTAATATACTCTGTATTATTAACATGCCCCATTAAATCTAAATCGTTGAAACGAATCTGAACAGGGATTGAATGATTGAAAAGGTCTAGAGTTATCTTCCTATTCATTTTTAACATCTAAAGCTTCGTAAACAGAATTTTTGCTTTTGAACTCGGGAACAATGTTCTTCATTTTTCTTACAATTTCAATACAATCGGGTGATTTTGTTAACGAAACAAGTTCCTCAACATCTATATTTACATCATCATGCTTATATTCTGCAACTTTCGCTATCATTATTTTTTTATGATGAGTTGGAAGATTATTTTCATTAATGTTTAATAGTTCTTCGTATAGTTTTTCGCCTGGTCTTAGACCTGTAAATTCAATTTTAATATCTGTGCCAAGTGTTAAGCCCGAAAGTTTTATCATTTTTTTAGCCAAATCGACAATTTTAACCGGACGACCCATATCAAAAATATAAACTTCTCCTCCTTTTCCCATAGCTCCTGCTTCTAAAACCAGCTGACAGGCTTCAGGAATTGTCATAAAGAATCGGGTTATTTCGGGATGTGTTATTGTAACCGGCCCTCCGGCTTCGATTTGCTTTTTAAAACGAGGAATTACCGAACCATTTGAGCCTAAAACATTGCCAAAACGAGTAGTTATAAATGCAGTTTCGGAGCATTGATTTAGAGATTGTATGTAGATTTCGGCAATTCGCTTCGATGCTCCCATTATGTTTGTTGGATTTACTGCTTTGTCGGTAGAAATCATTACAAACTTTACGATGTTATATTTATTGGCTAAATCGGCAACAACTTTGGTTCCGTAAACATTTGTTTTTATTGCTTCTGATGGATTGTTTTCCATCATTGGAACATGCTTGTAAGCTGCTGCATGAAAAACAATTGAAGGCTTAAATTTACTTATTATTTCCTCAACTCGTGATTTATCAGTAACATTTCCAATTACTGCTTCATAATTTTTAAAGTTCCATTGTTCTAAAAGTTCAAGTTCTAAATCGTAAAGTTCAGATTCTGCTTTATCAAATAATATTATTGATTTTGGATTGAAACTTGTTAACTGTCTGACAATTTCGCTACCGATTGAACCGGCGGCACCAGTTACTAAAACCGTAGAATTTAAAATAATATTCCCAATTTCTTTAACATCAAGTTTTATAGGACTACGTTCGAGTAAATCTTCAATTTTTACCGTTTTTATCTGATTTAGACTTAATTCGCCATTAATCCAGTTTTCGATTGGTGGAACGTCTAAAACCTCAACATTATGATTTAAACAAATCTCAATTACATCTTTTTTGCGAGTTTTTCCAAGATGTTTTTTTGCAATAATTAATTTTGAAACAGAATGTTTGGTGAAAAGATATTCAAGTCTATCGACGTGTAAAATCGAAATTCCTTCTAGTTTTTTTCCTTTATTTCGGTTTGTGTTATCAATTAGAGCAACTATTTTATATTTAAATTCATGGTCGCTTTCTAGGGTTCGTTTTGTTGCCAGTGCAGTTTCGCCAGTTCCATAAATAACAATATTGTTTTTCTCTTTATTGGCTGTATTTAGTTCGTAATAGATAAATTTTACGAACATTCGAAAAGCAATCAAAACAAAAATAGAACTAATAAAATCAATAATAATAATTGAAAATGGAATAAAAAAAGTAGCATTAATAAAGTAGTATGAAACCACATTATATAATGCAAAAAGTACTGAGCCAGATAATATTGTAATAAAAATTCTTTCAGCATCTTCTGTACTTGTAAACCGTACAATACCGCTGTATGTTTTGCCTATTATAAAGCTAATTATTCGAGCTATTATAACTGTTGGAATTACATATTTTAACGATTGTAAATCGGTTTCAGGAATTGAAAAATTAAACCTGAGCATATATGCCAGAATAATACTAAATAATACAATAAATGTATCAATTAATAAAATTACCCATGAAGGAGTATTTTTTCTTAATAGATTAATCTGGTTCATAACTTTTTCAAAAAAAAAGGCACAAGATTAACATCTTATGCCTAATTCAAAACCTAAAAAATTCTATAATAAAGCATCAATTTTAGATGCTAAAACGCTTTTTGGAACTGCGCCAACTTGTTTATCAGCAACTTCGCCATTTTTAATAAATAAAATTGTTGGAATATTTCTGATTCCAAATCTTGCAGAAATTCCAGGATTGCTGTCAACGTCAACTTTTCCAATTTTTGCTTTTCCTTGGTATTCATCAGCTAATTCGCTAATAATTGGAGCTACCATTCTGCATGGACCACACCATTCAGCCCAAAAATCAACAACTACTGGTTTGTCAGATTTTAATACTTCTTCTTCAAAATTTAAATCTGTAAATTCTAATGCCATGATTATAAGTGTTTAATTGTTATATATTTAAGTAATTCGGTGATTTTATTCAATTTTGTACTCAATAAAAGAATTTTTTTCGAGAAAATCAATAAATTCCTTTGAAATAAATACACGTTTTGTTCTTGAAAACAATTCAACTTGTATCTCGCTCAGTGGGTCGTATAATACAAAATTTAACTGAGTTTTTCCGGTATATTTATCAGAATATTCGAGTATGTTCTTAATCAGCTCTTTGTTTATGTCTGATGCTGAAACAATTAGCTTCAATCGCTTAATGCTCTTTTCACGCATTTCAGATAGCAGTTCAACATGCGAAATTCTAAATTCCATTTCAACCTCTTGCTGTGGTTTATCTTTACTTGCATAAAAATTTCTTGCTTTGTAACGCCCTTTTATAAAAAGGCTAAAGCCCATAGTAAAGAATTTTTTGAAATTCACATAGTCATCGGTAAATAAAGTAAACTTTATAGAATCGGTATAATCCTCAATCATATAAGTTCCATAAGGCTTTCCGGTTTTTCCGAGACCTTCTTTAACCTGAACAACAATACCAGCAATTGAATATTCTTTATCAAGATTCTTGTTAACCTCTTTAAGTTCAGTTATTGATGTATTACAGAAATGATCAATTTCAAGCCTGTAATCGTCGAGTGGATGAGCCGATAGATAAATTCCAATATGATCTTTTTCTTTATTTAACAAATCAAGATTTGTCCATTCTTCGCCAGTAGGAATGTCGGGTTGTTGAATTTTTGCTTCTAAAATATCTCCAAATAAGGATTGTTGCATTGAGCTTTTATCTTCTTTAAATTTATTTCCATAGTTTATTAATTTCTCTATGAAATTTCCGCTTGAATCTTCAATAAAATACTGATGTCGAGCAATATTTGTAAACAAATCGAAGCCTCCTGATAAAGCTAAAGCTTCAAGTCCTTTTTTATTTACAGCCGACAAATTAATTCTTTCTATAAATTCGAAAAGGGAATTAAAGTTTCCATTTTTTTCTCTTTCTTCAATTATTGTGATTGCTGAGTTTTCGCCAAATCCTTTAACTGCAGCTAATCCAAATCTGATTGCTCCAGCTTTATTTACACTAAATCGTAAATCGCTTTCGTTAACATCTGGACCAAGAACCTGAATTCCCATTCTTTTGCACTCGTCCATCAGAATTGTAATTTTTTTAATATCGTTGAGGTTACGACTAAGAACAGCCGCCATAAATTCTGCCGGATAATGTGCTTTAAGATAAGCCATTCGGTACGACACATAAGCATAACAGGTTGAATGCGATTTGTTAAATGCATACTCTGCAAATGCTTCCCAATCTTGCCAAACTTTGTGGGCAATTTTTTCGTCGTGATTGTTTTTTTTGCAACCTTCTATAAATTTGACTTTCAGTTTGTCCATTTCTTCACGCTTCTTTTTACCCATCGCTTTTCGGAGAATATCCGATTCGCCACGTGTAAATCCTGCCAAAGTTCTGGACAATAACATCACCTGTTCCTGATATACTGTAATTCCGTAGGTTTCTTTCAAAACCTCTTCCATCTCTGCCAAATCGTATTCGATTGGTTCTTTTCCGTGCTTTCTTTTTACAAACTTTGGAATGTACTCCATCGGACCAGGTCGATAAAGTGCATTCATTGCAATAATATCTTCGAATTTATTTGGTTTTAGTTCACGAAGATATTTTCTCATCCCTTCAGACTCAAACTGGAATACACCGGTAGTATCTCCCATACTGTATAAATGAAAGGTTTTTTCGTCGTCGTGAGGAATATTATCTATATCAATGTCTATTTTTCTTGTTTTCTTGATTAACTCTGTTGACTCTTTAATAATTGACAATGTTTTTAATCCTAGAAAATCCATTTTTAAAAGTCCAACTTGCTCAACAAGTGAACCTTCGAATTGTGTTACAAGTTCAATTGAACCTGCATCTTTTGACATGTACAAAGGAATATACTCGTCTAAATCTTCTTTTCCTATAATTACTCCACAAGCATGAGTTCCAACATTTCGGATGCTTCCTTCGAGCGAAACGGCATATTTTAATGTGTTAGCAATCTGTATATTATCTGATTTTTTTGCATCTGCTAATTCGGGAACTTGCTTAAATGCGTCGATGAAGCTTGTTCCAGCTCTTTCGGGAACTAGTTTTGCAAGCCTGTCGGCATCTTTAAGTGGAAGATTTTCGACTCTTGCAACATCACGAATTGCCATTTTTGGTTGCATACTTCCGAAAGTAATAATCTGAGCAACTCGTTTTACTCCATACTTTTCAACAACCCATTTCATTACTCTATCACGTCCCTCTTCGTCGAAGTCGATGTCGATATCAGGCATTGAAATACGATCAGGATTTAAAAATCTTTCGAAAAGTAAATTATATGCTAATGGATTAACATTTGTAATTTCAAGGCAATATGCAGCAACTGAGCCAGCAGCAGAGCCTCTTCCTGGTCCAACCCACACACCCATTCCACGTGCTGCACGTAAAAAATCCTGAACAATAAGGAAATAACCAGGAAATCCCATATTGTTGATTGTTTCAAGCTCAAAATCAATACGTTCCTTTATTGCAATATCATAATTTTCGCCATATCTTTTAATTGCACCATCGTAAACAAGTTTTCGTAAATAATCGGACTCCAGTTTTACACGAATTACTTTTTCGTATCCGCCAAGTCGCTTATAAGCATCCTCGCTATACTCTTCTATAAGTTGAGCTTCTGAAAATTTACTTTTATAACCTTCTTCTGTATCGAAACTATCAGGAATTGGAAAAACAGGCATTATTGGACTGCTGTTTAAATTGTATGTTTCAATTTTTTCGGCTACTTCTAAAGTATTGCTAATGACTTCTGGTAAGTCTGCAAATATTTCTGCCATTTCAGCAGGACTTTTAAGATATTCCTGCTTTGTATAACGCATTCGTTTAAAATCGCTTACAAGACTGTTTGTGTTAATGCAAATTAAGCGATCGTGAGCTTCTGCATCTTGAGCCTCAACAAAATGGACATCGTTGGTTGCTACAACTTTAACATTATGTTTTTTTGCTAATCGAATTAGTTCGACATTAGCTCTTAGCTGCAATTGATAAACTTCTTGATCTGCCGATGGATCAGTAGTTTTATGACGTTGAATTTCGAGATAATAGTCATCGCCAAAAAGTGCTTTATATTCTTCAATTGCTTTTTCGGCTTTGTCAATATCGTTTTTAAGAATTGCTCTGGGAACTTCACCTGCAATACATGCCGAAAGAGCAATAATTCCTTCATGATGTTTTGCTAAAATTTCCTTGTCGATTCGTGGTTTGTAGTAAAATCCTTCGGTATAAGCCATGGTTACAAGCTTGATAAGATTTTTATAACCAACCAGATTTTTTGCAAGTAATATTAAATGATTTCCACTAGCATCTTCTTTTGTTGATTTGTCGAATCGGCTTGTACGAGCAACATAAGCCTCGCATCCAAGAATTGGCTTGATATTGTTTTTTATAGCTGTATCGTAAAAAGTTTTAGCTCCAAACATGTTTCCATGGTCGGTAAGAGCTATAGATGTCATGTTATATTCTTTGGCTTTTTTAATAAGAAGCTTAATATCAGACGCTCCATCTAGTACAGAATACATTGAATGGACATGTAGGTGAACAAAGTTCGACATTTTGAGATTATATGTTTTAGATTTTTGTAAAAATAGTGTAAAAGTTGGCTGTATTTTGATGTGTTGATGAAATGTTGATAAAAAGGATAAGTCTTAAATCAACTTAATTCCATCAGCCAATAACTCTATTTTCTTTTGTTTGTACAAAGTGCCGATTGCTTTTTTGTAAGCTTTTTTGCTTATTCCAAATTCGGAATAAATATCATCTGGTGAGCTTTTATCGGTTATTTGTAAAAACCCATCATTATCGACTAAAGTTTGATAAATTATTTCGCAATTTGGGTCGTTAGAGTTTTCAAATCCAATTGGATGAAGCGAAATGTCAACTTTATTGTCTTCTCTGATTTTTTTAACATATCCTAAATGTTTTTCGCCAATATTTAGTCTTTTGAATATTTCGTTGTCGAAAATTAGTCCGCTGTGTTTATTGTTTATAATTACTGAATATCCCATATCTGTTTGTCTCAAGATTAGAATATCAACTTTTTCACCTTCTTTAATTGTTAAAACGTCGTTACTAAGATATTTTTCAACTTTGTTGCTGGCAAAAAGTCGGTCGGTTTCTTTATCAAGGTCTAAATAAACAACATACCAACGACCTCTTTCCATCCTCATGCGTTGCTCTTTGAATGGAACCAGTAAGTTTTTTTCCATTCCCCAATCGACAAAAGTTCCGACTCTTGCTTCGTCAGTTACTTCTAATAATGCAAATTCATGTAAAAGTATTTTTGGAGTTAAATTAGTTGCTATTTTTCGTTCTTCGCCATCACGATAAACAAAAACATCAATTTTATCGCCCATGTTTACATTTTCAGGACAATATTTTAGTGGCAAAAGAACATCTTCGCCTGAATCATCGCCAAGAAACAAGCCAACGCTTGTTGACCTTAAAATTGTAAGATTATTGTATTTCCCTATTTCAATCACTTTAAAAAAGATTTTTTACAAAACTAATCATTAGTAATGAGTGTTTGTAAGAAAACTCCAAAAAACAAAAAACAAATGTCAAACAAATTCCAATTCTCAAAATCTCAATTATTAAAACAGCTTAGATATTAGTTAGTTGTAATTTAAGATTTATTTGGATTTTGAGAATTAACTTCGTTGAGCTCGCAAGCTCGGTTGAAATTAGATATTTCTAAAAACACACTGTTTTTCAAGAAGCACTAATTATACATAAAACGTAATAATTTATTTGCATTTTATATTTCAAAACTAATAACTAAAATTTTTAGTAAAAATGTACAAATTTACACCACGCACAGTATAATAAAATGGTAGAAAAGGCTATTTGTCTTTTTGTAATAACAAAAACAAGTAAGTAAGAGAGCCTTCAACTATAGCACAGCCAAAACATCTACCGCCAAATGGTGCTAATGGATTATTCACATCATAGTAGTATTTATTTGATATAAGAAACGTTTTATTTTCATGATTATAAAAAGGATTGAATCGCGAATTTTTTAAATAAAGTGAATCGTGATAAATATTGAAAGGAGATAATATTATTCTATTTTTAAAAGTGTAGTTTGATAAAGGAACTTTCTTATTACTTATTTCATTAAAAGTTAAAAAATCAAATGGTTTTTTAATGAGTTTTGCTGTGTCAGGTTTTGAAAATGTACTTGTTTGGGCATTACAAAAGGCTGAAAATATTACAATTAAAGATGTTAACAAAGATTTTTGCATAATGGTTTTTACGCTTTATTAATTTTTTAGTTTTGATGTTATTAAACTTAAAATTGCAGTCTTTTTACTATTAGTTCATCTATTAATGTTTTAAGTGGCAAAAATGATTCATTGTCACTGATTTCAAATTTTAAGGCAAATCCTTCAGAATATTTTTTAGCATTTTTTATTTGATTATGTAATTCAATTAAATTATTGTTTGATATAAATTCACTTTTTTCTTGCTCCCGGAGAGTTAAACTTATAATAAAAGAATTGTTTAAAGGGATTAAATAAAATAGTGCCTTTTTACCATTATGCACTTTGAGCATCCAACCACTACTTTTTGAAAAATGCCATTCTTTTTTAAATTGATTTGCTAGAATGTTAAGTTCACTATAATAAATATAACTTTTATTAAGAATTCTCTTAATATCCTCATCTGATGGTTGTATGGTTTTGTCTGAAAAAGGTCTTTCGTCCATATTATGATATTCATATTTCAGTTTTTTCGATTTCTGAAACTGGGTTATATGGAATACTAAAATAAAAAACGGAACCTTTATCAATTTCTGATTCAACCCAAATTCTGCCGCCTAATAATTCTGTGAAAGCTTTTGATATTGTAAGACCTAAGCCAGTCCCACCATATTTTTTATTAATGTTGTCGTTAGCTTGGCTAAAACGTTCAAATATTTTTTCTAGCATTTCTGATTTTATTCCTATCCCAGTATCTTTGACGTAAAACTCAAGCTCTATTTGTTGCTCTGTATCAACAATGTCGAAAGTCTGAGGTTTTAAATAATATCCAATTTCAATATTTCCTTGATTTGTAAATTTTAAAGCATTCGTTATTAGGTTGCTAAGTATTTGTGTGACTTTAATGTTGTCAGTATATATTTCAGATTCATTGTTGTTTAATTGAAAATTTGAATGAATTGATATGTTTTTATTTTTTATTTGAAGTTTGAATGAAGATATTAAATCAGAAATTAAATTATTAATACAAACTTTTTGAATTTTAAGTTTTTCTTGCTTAGTTTCAAGAGATGAAATTGTTATTATGTCTGAAATTATAGACAGAAGTTGGTCAGTACTTTTTTTAATTATTGAAACATATTTCTTTTTGTCGTCAAATAATAAGTCTGGTTCGTCAAGAAGGTCGCTAAATCCAACAATTGCATTCATTGGTGTTCTAATTTCGTGAGAAATGTTTTGTAAAAAAGCAGTTTTCAAATTGTCGCTTTCTTCAGCCTTTTCTTTAGCCTTTCGTAACTCTATTTCCGTTTCTTTAATTTTAGAAATATCATAACTTAATACAATTATGTCTTTTAATTCAGCTTTTTCATTATAACCTGGAACATAATTTACGTTTATATATCGTTCGCCTTCAGCGAGTTTAAACGAGTTAATGTATGAAGATGGTCTTCCCTGCCTGACTTCATTAATATGTTTCATAGCAAATTTTGTATTTTCTTCTCCAATAACCTCAGAAATATGTGCACCAATTATCTCGTTCATTGTTTTATTAAAACTTGAAGTAAAGTTTAAACTAACAAATTTATATTTCAAGGTATTAATATCAACAACAGCTATATATGCAGGAATATTATCAGTTATATTTTTAAGTAAATTTGCATATTCTTCAGCTTTTTCTTTTGCATTAATAATATCACATTCATTTTTTTTAAAATCAGTTATATCTTGAGATATAACTTGAACAGAAACAACCTTTTTATTTTCATCAAATACTGGTAGATAAGTTGATTTAAAACATTTATTTTGAGATAATAAAGAAAACTCTGTTTCAAAAACTTCTGAAATCCCAGTACTTATTACCCTTTTCATTCTGTCAAAAACATTTTTTCCTTTTTTTTCTCCAAAAATTTCTAAAACAGATAACCCAATTCCGCCATTTTCACCTGCTCCAAGATAATCTTTTGATAATTTATTTTGTAAAATTAACACACAATTTGTATCAAAAATTGCATTTGCGGTACCAGTAGAATCAAAAATTAGTTTGTAGTTTCGCTCTATTTCTCTAATTTTTTCTTTTGACTTATTTAATTCAACATTTAATGAATTGAAATCTTCTATCATCGTCTAAATCTCTTTGTTTTAAACTTAAAGCAAAATTGATTTTGTATTCAAACAAAAATAATCAAAAAGCTATATAAATATTAAAAATTTAGTATTAATAATAAGAAGTATGGAACAAATTACATATCAACTCACTAAAAAAAAGTGCAAATTAAACCCGTACAGTTTTGTGAACTAAATATATGATACATAAAGTAATACACTAATAATTGGTATGGTATAGATTTAACCTAATTAATTCATAAAAAAAATTCATAACACTTGTCCCGATTATTGAATTATAGTAAAAATAAGCTTAATTGTATCGCTAACAATTTTGTAGCATTGTTCTTAATTTTGTACTAAATAATTTTGAGCTTGCCCATAGGGCAATAATGGCAATAAAAAAGCACAAGCGACAATTCAGGATTTCCCATAGTGAATATATATGATACAATTTGTTGATGTATATGTCCTACGGACAAACTTTAATCTCGTTATTGTATTTTATTGACACTGAAGCTCTAAGGGCTATTTTATGAAATCAAATTATGTTGCTTACTTAAAAATAGGACAGTTTCGTTTGTTGGCGACTCAGAAGATTTTAAATTCAGAGTTCAAATGTTCGAATATTCTATTGTTCAAACATTTAAGAACATTTGTAAATAATTCAGGTTAATAGTTTTTAGTTTCGATGTTATTAAACTTAAAGTATTGAATTTAGTAACAAAAAAACGATACTCCTTTTAGTAGTCTAATTGAAAATGTATATTTGTCAAATTTTTTTCCATGAAATTTATTTCAGATTTTCTTGTAATTGGTTCAGGTATTGCCGGATTAAGCTATGCTCTTAAAGTTGCCGAATTTGGCAAAGTACACCTTATTACAAAAAGCAACGACATTTTAGAAACGTCAACACGCTATGCACAAGGTGGAATAGCAGCGGTTTTAAATCAACAAGATGATACTTACGAAAAGCACATTCAAGATACACTAACGTGTGGTGTTGGTTTATGTAACGAAGAAATAGTTCGAATGGTTGTTAACGAAGCTCCATCGCAAATTAATGAGCTTATAAAATGGGGAACAAATTTCGATAAAAATTTTACAGGAGAATACGACTTGGCTAAAGAAGGTGGACATTCTGAAAAAAGAATTTTACACCATAAGGACAATACTGGATTTGAAATTCAACGTGCATTATCAGAAGAAGTAAAAAGGAATAAAAACATTACAATTTTTAACGACCATTTTACAGTTGAAATTATCACTCAACATCATCAAAAAAAACTTGTAAAAAGAGGTGATAAGGATATTCAGTGCTTTGGTGCTTATATTTTTAATAACTGTACCAAAAAAGTTGATACATTTCTTGCAAAGTCAACATTGCTTGCTACTGGAGGAATTGGCAGTGTTTATTTAACCACAACAAATCCAATAATTTCTACTGGTGATGGTATTGCTATGGTTTATAGAGCAAAAGGCGAAATTGAAAATATGGAGTTTGTTCAGTTTCACCCTACATCATTGTATAACCCAAGCGAAAAACCTTCGTATCTTATTACAGAAGCAATGCGTGGATTTGGTGCGATTTTAAAAACAACTGATGGAAAAGAATTTATGCATAAGTACGATTCCAGAGGGTCGCTTGCACCTAGAGATATTGTTGCAAGAGCAATAGACAACGAAATGAAAATTAGTGGAGAAGGCTTTGTATATCTTGATGCTACAAATTTAAATGCTGAAGAATTGATTAATCATTTTCCAAATATTCATAGCAAATGTCTTGGTTTAGGAATAGATATTACAAAAAATATGATTCCTGTAACTCCAGCTTCACACTATTCTTGTGGCGGAATAAAAGTAGATAAGGATGGGAAAAGTTCAATTAATCATTTATATGCTGCAGGAGAGGTTACTTCTACCGGAATGCATGGTGCAAACAGATTAGCTTCAAATTCGTTGCTTGAGGCAGTAGTTTTTGCAGATAGAGCAGCAAAAGCTGCAGTAAATGAGTCTTTGAATACTACAATAAATAATAAAATACCTGAATGGAATGACGAAGGAACTACACACAATGAGGAACTAATACTTATTACTCAAAGCATGAAGGAAATGCAACAAATAATGAGTAATTATGTTGGAATTGTTCGTTCAAATCTTCGTTTAAAAAGAGCACTTGATCGCCTCGAAATTCTTTACAATGAAACCGAGGATTTATACAAAAAATCTAAAGTTTCAGTAAAGCTATGCGAATTAAGAAATTTGATAAATGTTGGTTATCTAATAATCAGAATGGGTCAACAAAGAAAAGAAAGTATTGGATTGCACTTTAATCTTGATTACACTTCTGTTGGAAACAAAAAGCATTAATGTTATTTGTTAACAAAATGCTAATTTACATATTCATTGGTCAAAAAAATAGCTTAAAACCCTAATCCTCCTTGAATTTTAGGATTGATATTCATACTTTTATAAAATAAACAATAATTGTATGAAAAATTTAATATTTTGCACATTAGCTATTTTTCTCAGTATTAATCTTTTGTATTCGCAAAACGAAGGTTTTTCATGTTCTAGTGCTGAACGTAATAGAATTTTAGAAGAAAACAATCCATTAATAAAAGCTGATAGAGAAAAGCTTGAAATAGAAACACAAAACCATTTGAACAATCCAAATAAATCAGATGTTTTACATATAGTACCAATAGTTTTTCATATTATTCACAAATATGGTTCAGAAAATATTTCAAAAGCACAAATTGAAGATCAGGTAAGAATTCTTAATGAGGATTTCCGAAAATTAAATAATGACACTTCATCAATAGTTGCTGCATTTAAAAGTATTGCTGCAGATTCAAAAGTTGAATTCCGACTTGCTAAAAAAGACCCTAATGGGAATTGTACAGAAGGAATTACCAGAGTATATTCTTTGCTTACAGATGATGCAGATGATGATGCAAAATATGAAGATCCTGCATGGCCTCGAAATAAATATCTTAATGTTTGGGTAGTTAAATCAGTGTCTGGAGCTGCTGGATATGCGTACTATCCAAGCACATGGACTAGTGCTGAAATTGATGGTATAATAATTAATCATCAGTATATTGGAAGTATTGGAACTGGTTCAACAACAAGATCAAGAGCATTGACTCATGAAATTGGACATTATTTAAATTTGTCACATCCATGGGGAAACTCTAACGATCCAGGATTAGCCGATAATTGCAACGATGACGATGGCGTTTCTGATACTCCTAATACAATTGGCTGGACAACATGTACTTTAGCAGGAACAAGTTGTGGTTCACTTGATAATGTTCAAAATTTTATGGAATATTCATATTGTACAAAAATGTACACAACTGGTCAAAAAGACAGACTAAGAACTGCATTAGAATCAACAACTGCATCAAGAAGTAGTTTGTGGCAAACTTCAAATTTGATTGCTACCGGAACAAATGACGGTTATGTGCCAACTGCATGTACTCCAATTGCCGATTTTTCTATAAGTCACGAAAATATTTGTAATGGAAATGTAGTTCAATATTCAGATTTAAGTTATAATGGCGATTTAAGTCAGGCAACTTGGCTTTGGACTTTTCAAGGAGGAACTCCGGCAACTTCTACCGAATTAAATCCTACTGTAACCTACGTTAATGCTGGAAATTTTAATACAACATTATCTGTTACAAACCAAACAGGTACTGGACAAGCTACAAAAAATTCAATTTTGTCAGTTTTTGATAAGTCATTAGGCGAGCAAGCACCTTTTAATTATGGCTTTGAAAATTCATCTTTCCCAAATAACACAATTGATGCAAATAAAAGTTGGGAAGTAATTCAAGGTGATTTGTATCCTTTTCAGAGGACAACCTCTGCTTTTACTTCAGGCAGTGCATCTGTTAGAATTAGAAACTATGGAAATGTTGATGGAACTCTTAATTCTCTTATTTCCCCAAATATTGTAATGCCTCAAAACACTGTATCTGTTTCGCTTACATTTAAAGTTGCTTATGCAAAAAAAACAACTACATCGGCAGATAATTTAAAGGTATATTTAACTTCAGATTGCGGAAAAACATGGAGTTTGAGATATTCTCGTTCTGGAACAACATTATCTTCAACTGCTTCCATAATTAGTGGCACATTTGTTCCTACTTCTACTCAATGGAGAGAAGAAACTGTTAGTATGGGAAGTTTTGCTGACTCTACAAATCTCAAAATTAAATTTGATATGACAAGCAATGGTGGAAATTACCTATATATTGACGATATTAATATTTCAATTGTTACATCTGACAATTTGCTTGAAAACCATGAGCCATATATTGATGTTTTCCCAAATCCAATTACCGAAAATACAAAAATATCATATTCGGTATATAAAAATTCCGATGTTCAATTCTCTTTAACAGACTTAACTGGACGTACTTTAGGCGTATATTCAGAAGAGCAAACAGTTGGAAATTACACTTTTAATTTAAATGAAATTGTAACTGAAATACCAAATGGTGTATATATTCTTACTACAAATATCAGTGGATTTAAGAAGTCATTTAGACTTACAAATGCGAAATAATTTTTAAAAAAAAGACCTAACAGGTTTTTAAAACCTGTTAGGTCTTTTTATATCTATTCCTGAAAATAAATACTTATCACTTTTTTTCTCTTTTTATAATTTTGTCAGGGTTTTGTCTTGTATCAAAAATGTCGGTTATATAAACCTTTTTATCTTCAATTTTATAAATAATTTTATAGTTTCCTCTTACCAAAAATCTATGTTCTTCATTTAATTCCTTCAATAAATCTTCTATTTTACCCGATAACGAATAAGGTTCTAATTGTTGAGCTCCAGATAAAATATTCTTTTTAATATTACTTGCGATTGTAATACTTACATTTTCCTTGTAATACTTATAAATTTCAGATAATGAGAACAGTGCAAATTTAGTCCAAAATACTTTCATTATTACCAACTTTTAGACATTTTTTCTACTTCATCTTGTGAATAAATCTCCCCATTTTCAATATTTTTATTAGATAATTTGGCTCTATTTACTAATTCTTGCTTTGTAAACTTTTTTAATTGAGGTCTATGTAAAGAGTTGTTAATAATATCTTCAATTTTCTTAAAAACCTTATCATCATTTAGTATAATAAGTTGTTCAATAATGTTTAATTTTTTGGTTTGAATTTCTAAACTTCTCATCCTTTGATATTTATCTAATTTTAAACAATTTTGTCGATTTATGTTTTTTACTTAAAGCATTTATACCACTTGAATTAATAAAATAGCCCAAATATTATATGGTAAAATGCCGATGCTACACGAAAATAGTACAATTCAATTGGACTATATTGAGTGTGCAATCGGTATTACAATTTCTATATTTTTCTCAATTAAATTCATATATCAAAAATACAAAAAAAAATCACTATTTCTATGCTTTGTTTTTACAATATTTTTTTTACTCCTGAAAATAAACCCTCTTAACCCTTCTCGAAATTGAAGTCAGGATTTCGTAAGGAATTGTTTGGGCATCTTTTGCAATATTTTCAATCGGATAATTTTCGTTAAAAATTATTACTTCGTCACCTTCTTTTGCTTCAATTTCAGAAATGTTAATCATTGTCATATCCATGCAAATATTTCCAATTATTGGAGCAATTTTATTGTTTACCATTACTTTTCCTGCTCCATTGCTTAAAATACGGTGCAAACCATCGGCATAACCAATTGGAATTGTAGCAATTTTTCCTTGCTTTTCTAATTTCCCTTTTCTGTTATATCCAACAGTATCAGTGGTTTCTAAAGTTTTTATTTGCGAAATAATTGTCTTTAACGAACACACATTCATTAACCGACCTTTTGAAACCGAGCTAACTCCATATAAGCCAATTCCAAGTCTTACCATATCAAAATTATATTCCGGAAATCGTTCAACTCCAGATGAATTAAGCACATGCTTGATTACATTGTATTTTAGGTGTTTTTCTATTTTCTCAGCTACAGTTAAAAAAATTTCAATCTGATGTTTCGTAAAATCGTCTTGATTTTTGTCTTCACTGGCAACTAAATGCGTAAATACAGATTTTACAATAATTGAATTATTCTCGCTCAAAATATTAAGTAATTCGTCAACTTCGGAACTTAAAAAGCCTAAACGCTTCATTCCTGTATCAATTTTTAAATGAATAGGATAGGAGCCTGACAAATAATATTTTTGAGATTTAATAAATGAATTTAAAATCTTTAAGCTATAAATTTCGGGTTCCAGATTATATTCAAACATTTGATTGAATCCATTCTCTTCGGGATTCATAATCATAATTGGAATTGTGATTCCTGCTTTTCGTAATTCAATTCCTTCGTCGATATATGCAACGGCCAAATAATCAATTCTCTGGTGAGAAAGCAGGTTTGAAATTTCTAAAATTCCGCTTCCATAAGAAAAAGCCTTTACCATTGCCATAACTTTAGTTTCTGGTTTGAGTAAAGATTTATAGTAGTTAAGATTATGAACAACAGCATTTAAGTTGACTTCATGAACTGTTTCGTGTACTTTATACTGTAAAATAGAACTTATTTTTTCAAACTGAAAAACCCTAGCTCCTTTTAGCAAAATTGCTTCATTTTGAAGTTGATATTCAGTAATATGACTTAAAAAGTCAGAAGTATTAAGAAAAAAATGTTTTTTGACTTTGAAAAAATCGGCATATTTTGAGATTCCTTCGCCAATTCCTATAAATCTATAAATTTCGCTTTTATTGATTAATGATGCAACTTCCTTGTAAAGAGCTTCTTCGTTTTTGCCAGACTCTAGCAAGTCAGATAAAATAACTGTTTTTTGAGAATATTGATGTTGTTGTTTAAGATAATCAAGGGCAATTATTAACGAGCCAATATCTGAATTGTAACTATCGTTAATAATTAAACAATCGTTAATTCCGGCTTTTAGCTCCATTCGCATTTCAATAGGCACAAGATTTTTCATGCGTTCAGCAATAATTTCATGTGAATATTCTAAGTGAATCATTGTAAGCCAGCATGTTATTGAGTTTTCAATTGATGCATCATCAATAAATGGAATTTCAATCTCGAAATGTTTGTTCCGATTTTCAGCCTTTATTTTAGTCGATTTTTCAGCTTTAATTATTGATTCAATTTTTAAAGTAGCATTATTGTCTTTTGACCATGTTAATAGTGTTTTATCGGAATATTTGCTGATAATTGCCTTGTGAATATCCTGAAAATCTGAGCAATAAATAATGGTTTTGCAATTGTAAAATAGCTTTAGTTTTTCGGAAATTTTTTGGTTCAAATTTTCAAAATTTTCTTGATGTGCCTGACCAATATTTGTAAAAATTCCGATGTCGGGTTTTATAATATTTTCGAGATTTTCCATCTCGTTTGTTAAGCTTATTCCTGCTTCAAAAATTCCAATATCCGAATTATCATCTAATTGCCAAACCGAAAGAGGAACTCCAATTTGTGAATTATAACTTCGTGGACTTTTTGTGATATTTTTTTCGGTCGAAAGCAATTGTGAAAGCCATTCTTTTACAACTGTTTTACCATTGCTTCCAGTAATTCCAATAATTGGAATGTTAAATTTATTTCGGTGATATTGAGTTAATTTTTGAAGTGCATTTATTGTGTTTTCGACTAAAATAAATGCAGAATTTTTATATTTTTCTGTGTCAGGAACTGATGTAACAACAAATGCACGAAGTCCTTTTTCGTAAAGTTCATCAATATATTTATGCCCGTTGTGCCTTTTTCCATTTATTGCAAAAAATATAGTTTCACTAGGCGAAATCAACGAACGGCTATCGGTTAGCAAATATCTGAAAGAAGTTTTTTGGTTTGTTCCAAATATTTTTCCTCCAATAATAGATGCAATTTTATCAATTTTATATTCTGACATTATTTAGTGAGATTCACTTTTTGCAAGAGCTTCTTTAAAACAACTTCGGCATAATGGCTCATAAATATCTTTTTCGCCAAGTACTACAAGCTTTTCGATTGCCGAAAGGCGATGCGAAAATTGTGCAAGATTTCCGCAATGAACACATATTGCATGAACTTTTGTAACATATTCGGCAATTGACACTAACGCAGGAATGGGTCCGAAAGGTTTTCCTTTAAAGTCCATATCTAATCCTGCAACAATCACTCTCACACCATTATTTGCTAAAGTATTGCAAACTTCAATTAGTCCATTATCGAAAAATTGTGCTTCGTCAATTCCAACTACATCAACATCTCCGGTTAGTAATAAAATATTTGCAGCGGTTTCAACTGGGGTTGAAAGAATTGCATTTGAGTCGTGCGAAACAACTTCTTCTTCAGAATATCTGACATCAACTTGTGGCTTGAATATTTCAACTTTTTGTTTAGCAAATTTTGCACGCTTCAATCGTCGAATCAATTCTTCTGTTTTGCCCGAAAACATTGAGCCACAAACAACTTCAATCCAGCCACTTCTCTTGGTATTTCCTATCCTATTTTCTAAAAACATTTTAATTAATCTGTACCTACAAAAATAAAATAATTTGGCTATTTTCAAGCAATATCAATTTTTTTAATTATTAAAAATTTAAGATGTTATAAATCGGTATTATGTTTGTATGATGCTTTAATTTTTATAACATTATCATTTAAGGTTGTTAAACTGAAATGATTTTTCTATTTTTGATGTTCGAATAAAATTTATAATGAGATACATAATAATAATATTGATTTCTGTTTTTTTTCAGTTTGTAGCTAGTTCACAAACGTCTGAAAATTACAATGGAGAAACGATAAACCTAACTGATGCAGAAGGTCTTAAACAGGGTAAGTGGCTTAAGTTTAATACTGATAAAACTGTTGTAATTGAAGAAGGAAAGTACGTTAATAATAAAAAAGAAGAGCTTTGGAAACAATATTATAATAGTGGAAAAATTAAAACTGAGCTGACTTACAAGAATAATAAAGCTGACGGATATGCAAAGTTTTACTACGAAAACGGAAATGTTTCAGAAGAAGGTTTATGGCAAAGTAATAAATGGATAGGTGCTTATAAAATGTATTTTGAAAATGGAAATCTATCTTATGAGTGGAATTATACCGAGCAAGGAAAGCGAACAGGAGTCCAAAAATATTATCATCCAAATGGTAAAATAATGATTGAAGGCGATTGGCAAGAAGGTAAAGAAAACGGAATAATTAAAGAATACGACGATTCAGGAAATCTTGTTGCCGAAAAGAACTTTAATGGTGGAAAATTTGATGTTGCTACTTCAAAAGAATACACAACAACTTCTACAAATAACAATACTACTAATAATACAACTCAAGCTGAAATCAAAAAAGATACCGTAAAAACCAATACGAATGTAACCACTACAACTAAAGCTTTAGAATTATTTACCGGAACTGGCTATAATAAATTATACACCAAAGATGGCAAAATTGAACAAGAAGGCGATTTTGTAAATGGTATATTAATGAAAGGTAAAAAATTCTATTACGATGCAACTGGCAAATTATCTAAAACAGCCATTATTAAAGACGGTAAAGTCCTTAACGTTATTGTCGAAGAACATAAGTAGTTTTTGATTTTTGAATTAGAAAAATAACGTTATTAAACACCACACATGTTCAATTAAATTTGGAAATATTGTGTGGTTTTTATGAACATATAAACGAGTTGGCGGATATTTGAAAACGCTCCTAGATAATTGTACTGTTTAAATTAAATAATTGGGGTGAACAAATATCTTTCCTTTACAGGGTTCGTTTTTATTCTATTTACATTAAAAAGAAATAATATAAATGGCTAATAATACTCATGGTGCTCTTCTTAAAAGAGGAATTGAAAGTACTGTAGCACAAAATCTTGTTGAATCTGGTTATACAATTGAAAAATTACAATACAAGACTTTAGAAGACTTAATTGCCCTTGGAATACCAGAAGTACAATCAAAAAAACTATTGGATGGACGCCCACCAATTCCAGACGACACGTTTGCTCAAGTTTTACATGATTCCAAACATGTTTGCTGTGTTTGTAGAGAAGCAAGTAGAGGAATTATTATTCACCATATCGAAGAGTGGGCTATAAGTCGAAGTCATGATTATGATAATTTGGTTGTATTATGCTCTTTACACCACGATGAAGCTCATACTAAAAGATATTTAACAATAGTTCTTAGTTCAGACAAGATCCGATTCGCAAGAGAGAAATGGTATGCACAAGTCAAGGCTCATGATACTGCTGTAATTACAGGACACCCAATTCCCGAATTTGACAATCAGGAAATCAGTGAGGTTGAAGTGAGTGATGTGGAACAATTCATTAATTCATTAAAATCTAATACTATCATCCGATTAAAAGAAGGAAAGTACAATCTTTCTGACATCGCAAAATACGACTCTAATCCAAACGTAAGATGGCGAACTGTTTTTAACGGTTATGAACCTCATATTGAAAACATAAAAAATCTGAAAATAGTTGGCGAGGGAAGGGTTGAAATATTAATTAACCCATCATACGCATGGGTTCTGAGATTTAATAATAGTTCAAACATTGAAATAACTAATATAACCGCAGGACATATCACTCCTGGAAGTTGTACTGGTGGAGTATTTATGTTTAATGAATGCCACCGCATAAAAATATCAAACTGTGACCTTTATGGATGTGGTACATATGGATTGACATTCAATAAAAGTTCTAATGGCACTATTAATAAAACGATTGTTCGAGAATGTACATACGGCATTGCCCAATTCTTTAATTCAAGTAAAATAATTTTTAGAGATTGTTCATTTTTAGACTGTCAAGAGTTTGATTTATTGACCATTCTTGAATATTGTGAAGATATTTCATTTTTGACATGCAATTTTCGCAATAATTATATCTCCTGGGATGAACGATTTTTCATCGAGACAGATAGAACCTGCAAGGACATTGTAATTGAATACTCAGAAATAAAGAACAATAAGGTTCTAAATTGGTCTAATGAACCTGAGGTAATTTTAACAAGACACAATGATTACAGCAATAATAACTTTCAACACCCAGAAGACCAGTGGTATTTTGATGATGAAAATTAACTATGAAAGACAAACATCCGATAACAGCACCTTGCCAAAAGCAGGTCAGTCGTGGTTAAAGAAACTTTTGGCTCTGAATAAATATTAGAGATAGCTTGACAGGTTGGTGCTCCGAAAGCCCCGCCTTCGGCAAGCTGCAAACCGTTCCCACACAGTTTAAAAAAGCTTTGATTAAGTTTGTTTCCTAATAAAGAAACTCGTAAAATGACAGAGAACTCTTTAAAAAGCTTAATGAAAATATTTGGGAATTTAGAACACAATTCAACAGTAAAGCATATAGACTTTTTTCATTTTGGGACAATACAACAGAACAAACAACTTTAGTTGTAGCAACTCATGGAATATTGAAAAAGACACAAAAGACACCAAAAAAAGAAATAGAAAAAGCGGAAGAAATTAGAAAACACTATTTTATCAATAAAAACAAATAATTATGAATAAGAAATTAAAAACAATCTCGCTTGATACAATGATAGACAAGCATATTGGTAAAATCGGAACTCCAAAACGAGATAGCTTTGAAAATGAGTTAAGGCTTGACTTGCTTGGAGAAGCAATAAAACAAGCACGATTAGAGCGAAAATTAACACAAGAAGAACTTGGGCAACTCGTAGGAGTTAAAAAAGCACAAATTTCAAAATTGGAAAACAGCTTGACAGATGCGAGATTCGAGACAATAATTAAAGTTTTTAGAGCATTAAACGCTAAAATAAATTTTAATGTAGAGCTACTGAATCAAACAATGAAACTAGCTTAAAATAAAAACCGTGTGGCAACAAATGCTAATTGTAATAAGGCTTTCAGTGATAATTTGAGCATTCTGCATTGTACAAACTTCGGTGTAACTCGACAAAGAGGTATTCCAAAATCCCTTGCTGCATTTAGCCTTAGACGTTATCGGAAATTATGAGTCGTCCTAAAAAATGTCAACACTCCAAAAAAGATAAATTGAAAAATATGAAATCTAAATCTTTAAAGGGATTTTGTATTTTCCGATAAATCGAAACAAGTCTTGTAACAACTATTCCACAAAAAACACAAAAGAGAACTCTGCGAAAACACATCAGCGTTTTTATATTTGAAGAATGTTTTTAACATATTTTGATTTTTTTTAACAAATTGATTTCAATTTACATTAATTTCTTATTTTTATACAAATATTATTAATTTAAAACATTAAAATTTTATGGAAGAACAAGCTGTAAAAACTAAAGCCGGAATGGGATTAGGAATAGCCGGATTTGTATTAGGTTTAGTTGCATTAATTATTTCTTTTATCCCATGTCTTGGTACTTGGGCTCTTATTCCAGGTGTTGTTGGTTTAATTTTAAGTGCTATTGCTCTTTCAATGGCTACTAAGGGAAATGGAGCTAAAGGTTTAATTATTGCTGCACTTATTGTTTCTATTATTGGAACTGGAATTGCTGCTTATCAGTGGTATTTTTGGAATAAAGTTGCAACTGAAGCAACTGAAGGTCTTAAAAACTTTGATGACGAGTGGAAAAATGCAATGAATGATTTAAATGGTGAATTAGAAAACTTAGACACTGATTTAAATGAACAACTTGATGCTGTTGCAGATAGCTTAACCGAAGATGCTACTGAACCAACAGAATCTAACGAATCAACTGAATAATAAGACATTGCTTCTTAAGCAACCTTATCAGATAATAAATTTAATTTTTGCCGGAATTTTCATATCAATTATGATTTATTCTGGCTTTTTTTCTGCTGAAAAAAACAATCACCCTATTGATTGTCAGGTTTATGAAAATACTGGCAAACCATGTCCTACATGTGGTTTATCAAGATCTTTTTCTGAAATTATTCGATTTGAATTAGATAAAGCAGTAATCTATAATAAGTATTCATTAAAATTATTTTCATTTTTCTTTATTGAATTAGTTTTAAGACTATGTTTTTTCATAATTTTATACTTTAATTTTATCCGATTAAGAATAATTCTATTTATAGATATAATTATTTCAGTCGTATTATTTTTATATTGTTTTAGTGATTTAATATTTTATGTATAAGCTATTTATATTATTATTTGTTTGTTTTGAACTTATTGCATGCAAGATTAAACTTGTTGACGAAGTAGTAAAAACATACCCAGATGGAAAAAAAGCCATGGTTAACATGTACGAAGAAGGAGACTCAACTAAAGTCGTAAAACGTCAAATTAAATATTACCAAAATGGGAATATAGAAGTTGAAGGCGATTTTGAAAATGGGAAACGTACCGGCAAGTGGACTTATTATTATGACTCAGGTAATAAGTGGAGCGAAGGTACATTTGAAAACGATTTAAGTAATGGAAAATTTACTGTTTGGTATAAAGATGGTAAAATAAATTACAAATCAGAATATAATAAAGGACAACCTGATGGCAAATGGACTTTTTATGATGAAAAAGAAAAGCCTATTAAAGAAGTAGTTTTTGAAAAAGGAAACAAAAAATCAGAAAAAAAGTTAGATTAAAAACAACTAAAAGCATTTTCTTGATAATGGGGGAAGTTATTTTGAAATTATTACCTACGGACAAACAGTATTACCGTTTTAGTATTTTATTGACATATAAACCAAATGGATTATTTTCTCAATAAGAAGTTCCAACAAAATAAAATTTTTAGTCGGTTAGTAGTTATTCTTTAATAAAATTAAAGTAAAAGCTATTACTACCTGAAAGTATTTGAATTAAATAATATCCTCTTGTAAGTTCATCTAAATTAAGCTTATAAATATATTTTTCGTCAATATTATTTATGTTGCCATTTATTACTTTTCGACCCGACAAATCAGAAATGACATAGCTGAATGGTTGAGCATTTTTTTGACTGTAAGAAATATTTAATATATCGTTAGCTGGGTTAGGGAAAATATTTATTTGAATATTACTATTTTCATTGCGATTAATTGTTTCGATTTTTGAATAGGTTGAATTACCATCAAAATCAGTCTGCTTAAGTCGGTAATATGAAATTCCAGAATAAGGATTTTCATCAACTTCAGAATATTCAATTATAGAATTTGATGTGCCAGCACCTTTTGTATAATTTATTGAAATAAAATCAATTCCATCTTTAGAACGTTCAATCGTAAACAAATTGTTGTTTTTTTCGTTTGTCGTAATCCATTTTAATTCTACAATATTGCTTTTCAATTTACAATTAAACTCAATTAATGAAATGGGCAAAGAACCAGAACAATCATAAATATTAAAGCTTTTTGGACCTATAATATTGCAGCATGTTCCTGATGGACAGCCAACAACATCGCTCCATGCTCCAAGATTATTTATTTCAGTTTTTAATGCTGCATCGTCGGTATTTACTGCATAAAGGTTATAATCTCCAACAGTTAATCCGCTAAAAGTTCCTGATGTATTTGTTACAACAATATTTCCAGCTGGATTTACAACAACATATTTTTGCTCAAAACTGCCTCCTGTTGTATGCCCTGATGTTGAAACGGAGATGTCTGTTCCGAAGCAAATTTGGTCACAAACAGTAACAGCACTTCCTGAATATGGTCCAATGTAATCAAAACAATAACTTGATGCATTTGCAACTACAGAAGCCCAAGTGTTGCTTACAGCTAATTCAGTAGGTCGAGAATTTTTGTAATTAACCGCATAAACTCTGTAATTAATATTTGTTAATGAACTAAATGTCCCTGTTGAATTTATTGCTAAAATTATATCAGAATTATCGTTAACTAAAACATATTCTTGTGTATATCCGGCACCATTTTCAAAACCTGATGCACTTACCGATATTGAACCATAAAAATCGCATTGTGAATATATAGGAATGAGTATATTAATTAAAAGTGCAGTTATTAATGATCGTTTTATGATGTGGCTTCGAAATTTCATTTTTGAAAATTATTTAATTCCAAGAACCAGCATTTGCATTACAGCCTGTACAAGTTAAACTTATCTCGAACTGACCTTCTGTAGCTCCGTTTCCATCAACATAAATGAAATATGTTACGGCATTTGTTGCGGTAAAAGTATATGATGAAGTTGTTCCAGTTCCGCTGTCAGTGTCGCCGCCAATACAGCTTAATGACCCGCAAGAACCCGAAAAAATATTGATGTCGGTATCGAAGTTTGTTCCTGCATTGTCTGTACTTATTATTACTTCTTGTCCAGTTCCTGTAAATGTGTACCAAACTCCTTTACTTGTTGTTCCACCTCCGGAACATGCTGTTGGAGCATCGGTTGCCGTTGCCAAAATATTACTTGCAATATCAGAGCCACCACATGCAAGAGTCATTGCATCTGCACATAAATCGTTGGCAGGAGTTATTACAACTCCGGAAATTGGTGTAAACCAGTAGTCGCATAAATCTCCAGCATAACCGTCAATACGAATATAATATGTGTTACCAATTGTCAAACCCGAAAAAATCCATGATGACGTTGTTCCAGAATTGTAACCATCACTGGCAGGATTAACGCAACTTCCAGCCAATTCCGATAATGAACCACAAGAACCACTAAACACAACTAATTGAATTCCATAACCTGAACTACAAGTCCCAACCTGAAATTCGATTTCGACATCAGAACTGGCTGCTATAAAAGTCATCCATGAGTCATTTTCTATAGTTCCGCAACCGCTTGGACTTCCTGCACTTGCAGTATATGAACAGCTTGTACTTCCTGCAAAAGGTTGAGTAAGATCAATTAATGGAGCATCTGCACATTCATCGGTTGGTAATGAAGGAGCGTCGGTACAAATATTACAAATTGCAAAAGCTTCTGAATATTTACAAGCTACATCGGCATTATCTTGGACATATATTGTTTTTCCGGTAGTTAAGCCCGAAATTGTATAAGTTCCCAAGCCTACATTGGTTTCATAAGTTGTTGTGCCATCTGTTATATCAACACCTGTCGCATCTCCTAAATCTGTAACATTTACAGCTAATGAATATGATGCAAAGTCTGTTGCACAGGTTTTTGTAATTGTTGCAATTGGAGCGTTACACGTTGCCCCAATAGTCAATTGAACTCTTGGTTTATAGTTTCTGGTAGTTGAAGTGCTAGTTCCACACTGATTTGCTGAAGTAGAATATACAGATATAGTTTGATTCGCAACATTATTGTACATATATACTTGTCCATTGTATCCATAACCAGAATTTACTCCCCAGCAAACATCTACAAGTAAATTGTCGGTTCCATTCCAGTTAAAATTTGAATCAAATGCAATAGTTCTCCAACCTGTTGAGCCTGCTGTCAATGTATGAGCATTTTTAACTGTCGTTAAGCTTGCGGCATTATGAGATGAAGCGTCGGTAGCGGTTGTATGTGCTAATCGTATAGTATAATTTAAAAGACTTCCACTATTTATTTCAGATACATCCCATGCGATTGCTGAAATTGCCCCAGCAAAACCTCCAGCAGCATCAATTTCTGCTTTTGTATAAACAAATTGCACTCTTCGGCTCTCCCAGGCATAGTTATATGGCGATGCTCCTGAAGTTCCGCTTTGAGTTGTTTGTGCACCAATAGTAATAGTAGTTTGACTAAAACTTTGATTTAAATTCAGAATATTAAATAATCCAAAAAGACTAAATGATAAGTACAACGAAAACATTTTCATACAACTAATGCTTTAATTGATTAATAATGACAAGCACTTCAGATTGTTTTATTGCTTTTTTTTGTTCCGTTTTAGATAGCAATTCAAATTTGTCATCGCTTACCATTTGGCGAATAGTTGTAGGTTTTGTTTGATTGATTTTGTAAATAACTTTTTCAGTTAAATTATCATCTCCATTTGTAAGGTTATGAATTTGTTTTATAAATGGATTGATTTGTTTTGGGTTTTTAAACGTAACAGTTGCTTTTGGTTCTGAATGTGTTTCTAAAACTGTTTTTTCTTGCGAATAAATTGATATTGAAAAGAGTAATAAAACAAGAATAAATATTTGCTTCATCATAATAATTAGAGATTAAATTTTGATGAAACAAATGTAGTTCGAACCTAAAAAAAATTGCTAAAATTGGGTTGCAAGTCTGTTCGGATTCATGAATTGGAACAAAATTAATGTACTGAAAATCTGCAATCTGTTATTTCTGCTTAAATTCGGATGGTGTTTTCCCAGTAATTTTTTTGAAATATGTATTAAACGAAGATTTAGATTGAAATCCTGCTAATTCAGAAATTGCCTCAATTGTGAATTGATTGTTTTCGGGATTATTGAGCAACGAAATAGCTTCCTTAATTCGATATTCGTTTATAAAAAGTATAAAGTTTTTTTCGGCACAAAGGTTTATTGCCTGAGAAATATATTTGTAGTTTATTCCTATTTTTTTTGCAATGTCAAAAATTGATAATTCTTTGTTGAGATAAAGTTTTTCACTTTCAACCAAGGTGTTTATTTTTGAATAAAGTTCGGATAAATACTCTACGTTTTTTTCTGTTTTAGATGTTGTTATGATTTCTTTTTCAGGAGCTTTATCCGCCTCAACAATAGATGCTTGTCTTAAAATAAATAAAGTATCAAATTGTTTAATTTTTGTTTGCCATAAAAATATTATGTAAGCCAATAATGAAATACTAAAGAATATATCTCCCCAAAAGGCATTAAAAAATTCTGATAAATAAACACATGCTATAAATATCAGATAACCTATTATATAGATTAAAACCCATCGAAGTTTTAAAGTATCTTCATAAGAAATAGTTTCGTTTATTTCTTTGCAATAATTACGATATTTTCTAATGCTTTTAAAAATATAAAAGATGTTTTGAAATGTAAAAACACCTATCATTCCTGCTAAAATAGAATACGATAGAATATTGAAGAAAACATTAATAAATTCTGATTTTGGATTGATAATAATTACTGAGATAGAAACTGATGTTGTAATAAAAACAATTAACGATAGTATTAAATGCCGAAAAAACCGTTTGATTGGTTGATTCAGGTTTATAAGTATATATCGGTACATTAATGGCGGAATTGCAAGCAAAACAGAAATAAATAATGGTAAAAGATATTGGGCAACGATTGCTAATTTGAAATCGTTTAAAATCAGAATTAATTGAGTAAAACCAAGAAATGCAATATATATTGAAAGTACTCTATTTTCTTTTGGATTAATATTCTTAATAAGCAATAATTGAATTGAAAAAATTATTGAAAATATTACAGGAATTATCCCTATTAACCCTGAAATTGAAACTGAATATTCTGAAAACATAAATTATTAAATCCGCTCAATATTAGCTTGCAAATATAGTAAAACAGTTTACGATTTGGATATTGCATATATGCTGTTGATTTATATAAACATACAACTCCAATAGAGCCGAAGAACTAAAAATAATTTGATTTAATTGCGAATAATTTGTAGAAGTTGTTTTGAAATATTCATGAAGTTTTAAAGGATTTTTCTGAAAATCAAATAAATGTGGAACTTGTTGTTGTGATAAAAGGCTTTAAAAAATAAAATAATTATTTTTCTTCTTCTGGTGTTGAAGATAAAGTGCAAATCCCTTTTTCATCAAAAATTTTATACGGATATTGAACACTATTTTCTTTATATATTATTTCCTTCCATACTTTACCATTTTCGTAATACCAAAGCCATTTTCCATCTTTTTTGCCATCAATAAACTTACCTTCATAAAACAGATTACCAGATTTAGAGTAAAAATTCCAAGCACCTATTTCAACACCATTAATAAAATTTCCACATTGCTTTAAATTATCGTTTTCATAATAAATAAACCACTCTCCATCTAACTTATTGTTGTTAAATTTTCCGATAGTATGTAATTTTCCATTTGGATAAAAGCTTTTCCACTCTCCTATTTTAATATCATTTTCATATTGTCCAATTTCTTTAATTCCACCTTTTAAATTTAATGAATCATTGATGTCGAAATATAAAATATATTGTCCTGTAATTTTATCACTCATATATTTACTCTCCATCATAATATTACCACTTGGGTAATATCCGATAAATATTCCTTCAAGTTTTCCATTTTTATAATAACATTTTTTTTGAATATCCCCATCATTATAATCTTTGTAATAACCTATAAACAAGCTATCAAATACACCATTTACTTTATATGATTTTTCTCTGATTTTTTCATTTTCATAATATTCAATAAACTCCCCATTTTCTTTTCCATTTTTAAAATTTCTTATTGCACGAATTTTACCATTTTTAAGATAACTTATTGTTTTTCCGTTTAATATGCCCATATTATATTCTGCTTCTTCCATCAGAATACCATTAGGATAATATATCAAAAGCTTTCCGTTCAATAAGTTATTGGTGTATGACTGAATTTGTTCGACTTGACCAGTAATATCATAAGTTTTTGTAATTCCTTCGAGAGAACCATTTTTATAATTA
>Ga0154347_1155_pt10 | contig 37729 bp, 32 predicted proteins | sample RifGroA2_FD_115875 | JGI IMG/M metagenome (GOLD analysis project Ga0154347, IMG submission 115875) | Bacteroidetes bacterium GWA2_31_9
AAAGTGAAGACATTCTACCTTTAGTCAAGAAAAAATTAGGTATTGTTTAATACTTTAAAAGCTATCGAAAATCGATAGCTTTTTTTTTATATTGTTAACTCCAAATTCATAAATATAAAAAAAAGCCGTATTATAAATAATACAGCTTCATAAAAAAATTGTTTTTTTAAGCAGGATGAATTGCTTCAACTGGGCAAACATCTGCACATGCACCGCAATCTGTACAAGTATCAGGGTCAATTTTATAAATATCTCCTTCAGAAATCGCTTCAACTGGACATTCGTCTATGCAAGTACCACAAGCTGTACAATCATCATTAATTTTGTATGCCATTTTTAATTTACTTTTGGTTAATAATTATGCAAATATATTTTTCATTTTCGTTCTATAAAAACAAATTAGTAAAAATTTTACCAAGAAAAACATTACCATCTGAATATTAGACTAATAAATTATAAAAAAAATCTAACACTCCCAATGAATATGATGAAGAAATTAGAATAATTGATATTAAAAACCATTTTAAGAAATTTCCACCCCATGTAATTGCAAAATATGCCGCAATAATTCCTCCAAAAAGATTTCCAATGGAAGAAATTAGCCCAACAGCATATTCCACTTGATTATGAAACATAAAAATTAATAACGAAAATGGACTATATAATAGAACTATAAATACTTTTAATGCATTTGCTTTTATAATATCAAATCCCGAAATCATAACAAGGGCAAATAGCAATAAAATTCCAACTCCTACATGAATAAATCCACCATAAATCCCAATCAAAAAATAAACTAATAAATGAATTATACTCATTTTCTTGCTTTCTGCTTCATTTTTACCCTTAATCCATTTTTCTGGCTTATATAGAATAAAAAATAACATTAAAATCATTAATAATGCTATTATCTTTTCCAACAAAGATTTATCAATTGAAACTGCAATTTGTGCTCCTACAACTGAACCCAAAACTGTAGGAATTCCCAAAATGATTCCTGTTTTTAATTCTAAAATTTTCTTTTTCTTAAATGATAATGAGGCTGCTAGAGTTTGCATTACGACTCCCAGCCTAGGTGTTCCATTTGCAATTGTTGCATCAAAACCCATTGCTAAAAACAATGAATATGTCAATGCCGTACCATTACCAGCAAATGTATTTATTAATCCTACTAAGAAACCTGCCAAAATAAGAATAGTAATAGACTGCCAAGAGTAAATATCAATATTATGAAGATATTCTATTATTTGCATTTACTTAAAAAATAAAAGCTCAAATATTAATTCATTTGAGCTTAATTAAAAATTTATCAAAGATAAATTTTCAAGTATTTAAAATATTCTTATTTGATATTTTTTAAAATTTCGATTAGATATTTCCAGAATTTATCAACTGACTCAATATTAAGCTTTTCATCTGGCGAATGAACTCCTCTAAGAGTCGGTCCAAAAGAAATCATATCAAGATTTGGATATTTTTCAAGAAATAATCCACATTCCAATCCTGCATGTATTGCTTTAACTTGAGGTTCTTTTCCAAATAAGTTGACATAAGATTTTATTGCGATTTCCAAAACTTTAGATTTCGGATTGGGTGTCCAACCAGGATAACCAGACCCGTGAGTTACATCAGCACCTGCCATACTAAATACACTTTCAACCATATTTGCAATATCCTTTTTTGAAGAATTTACCGAACTTCTTTGGCTTGTTGTTACAATAATTTTTCCATTTTCAAACTTTACTGAAGCTAAATTTGTAGAAGTTTCAACAAGTCCCTTAATGTGCTGACTCCATGCAATTACTCCATGAGGACAAGCATAAAGTGAGTTCAATAAATTATACTGAGTATCTTCATCAATAATATGTGTTGGATTTTCAGTAACCTCAAGTTTAACTATCAAATCAGGCTCAGTAACACTTAATTCAGATTTAATGTCGGCTTCATATTTATTAAAATATTCTATAAATTCTTTTTCTAACATTGATGGAACAAGTATTACAGCAAAAGCTTCTCTAGGTATAGCATTCCGTAAATTTCCACCATCGAAAGTTGATAATCTGATATCAAATAAACTTGATGCTTCCCACAATAATCTGTTTAAAATTTTATTTGAATTTCCTAAACCTTTTTGAATTTCATCTCCAGAGTGACCACCTTTTAAACCCTTAACAATAATTTTATAAGCTACATGATTTTCGGGAACTTGCTCTGATTGATAATCGAATGAAACTGTTGTATCAATACCTCCTGCACATCCAATATATACTTCGCCTTCATCTTCTGAATCCAAATTCAATAAATACTTTCCATTCAGAAATCCTTCTTCTAAAGCAAATGCTCCTGTTAATCCAGTTTCTTCATCAACAGTAAAAAGACATTCGATTGGTCCATGTTCAATGTTTTTATCTGTCAGAACTGCTAATTGAGCTGCTACTCCTATCCCATCGTCAGCTCCAAGAGTTGTGCCTTTAGCTCTTACCCATTCTCCATCAACATAAGCTTGAATTGCATCATTATCAAAATCAAAGCTTACATCATTATTTTTTTCACAAACCATATCAACATGGCTTTGTAAAATTACTGTTGGAACATTTTCTTTTCCTTTAGTTGCTGGTTTTAGTATTAAAACATTTCCTGCTATATCTTTTTTAGTTTTAAGATTATTTTGTTTCCCAAAATCCATTAAAAACTGAATTATTTTTTCTTCTTTTTTTGATGGTCTTGGAACTTGAGTAATTTCATAAAAATAATTCCAAATTTCTTTTGGTGTTAGTTGGCTAAAATTTTCCATAATCATTATTTATTAAACTAAAAATGCCATCTTAATAGATGGCATTTATTTACATTTTTAATTTTTTTTCTATTTCGTCGATATAAACTCTAAATCTTTTATCTGTATCAATTAAATTATTAACAGTTTTACAAGCATGAAGTACTGTAGCATGATCTTTTCCGCCAATTAAAGTTCCTATTGTTGCTAAAGATGATTTTGTCATACTTTTTGCAAAGAACATTGCAATTTGTCTTGCTTGTACGATTTCTCTTTTTCTTGTTTTTGATTTTAGGGAGTCAACTGGCATTGTGAAATAATCACATACAATTTTTTGAATATAATCAATTGATATTTCACGTTTTGTATTCTTAACAAGCTTATCAATCATTTGCTTAGCTAAGTCAATAGTAATATCTTTCTTGTTTAAGGTCGATTGAGCTAATAAAGATATTAAAGCTCCTTCTAATTCTCTTATATTATTAGTAATGTGAGATGCAATATATTCAACAACTTCATAAGGCATTTCAATTCCATCTTTATAAAGTTTTTGAGATAGGATTTTAATTCTCGTTTCGAAATCTGGTGCTTGTAAATCGGCATTTAAACCCCATTTAAAACGAGATAATAATCTTTGTTCTAAGCCATGCATTTCTACAGGTGGCTTATCAGATGTAAGAATTAACTGTTTATTACACTGATGTAAATGATTGAATATATGGAAAAATACATCCTGAGTTTTTTCTTTACCTTCAAAGTCATGAACATCGTCAATAATAAGAACGTCAATCATTTGATAAAAATTTATAAAATCATTACGGCTATTTTTTCTAGTTGCTTCGCCGTACTGAGTAATAAATCTTTCAGCAGTAACATACAATACTATTTTTTCAGGAAACACTTCTTTAACAGCAATTCCTATTGCATTTGCTAAGTGAGTTTTACCTAAACCAGATGAACCGTAAATAAACAGTGGATTAAAAGAAGTACCTCCAGGGTTCTTAGAAACAGCATATCCTGCTGATCGAGCTAATCTATTACATTCTCCTTCAACGAATGAATCAAATGTAAAATTATGATTTAATTGGGGATCTATATCAATCTTTTTTATACCTGGTATAATAAACGGATTTTTAATTTGACTATCAGAAGTTTCAAAAGGAACAGATACAGGTTTGTTTTTTAATTCTGTTTTATTCGTTGCAGGAATTTTAACAGAATATGGCTTATTATTAGAAAATACATTATTTTCCATAACAACACTATATTCAAGTTTAGCATCTTGACCTAACTCTTTTCTAAGAGTTTTTCTTAACAAGTCAATATACTGCTCTTCTAAATATTCATAAAAAAACGGACTGGGGACTTGAATTGTTAAAGTGTTATTTTCAAGCTTAAGAGGAACAATTGGTTCAAACCAAGTTCTAAAACTAATGGCTGAAACATTGTCTTTAATAACCTGTAAGCAACAAACCCATAAATCATCGTGACTCATCATTATTAATCAATGCTTTATATATATTTTTAATACTTTATTTTCTCTTAGCAAGGTTTCAAAAAAAAGTGGAAAAAAAAAATTATTTACTATTGTTTTTCTCGTAAAAAACATATGGAATTTAAAATCAGCCTAATAAAATTATAAATATTTTTTTCAATCTCAAACAATTATAAATCAACAGATTGCATTCAAGCACGTTGACATAAAACTTATAATAAGCTATTTAATAACTTTTATTAAATTATTACTTTAATAAAAAAATTTATCAAATCCTGATAATGCTTTAAAATTAGCCTTTATTATTGATTAAACAAAGGATTTAGGAGAATTATTTAAAATAAATATTGCTATTTTTTATTTTCCTTTTTATCTTTTTCAACAGTTGTTCTGCCGAAATCAAATAGTGAAAAATGAACATATCGCTTTGGATTTTTTTCAAAATCAATAAATAACTTATTTAAGTTATAAGAAGCTTCTTCCAAATTATTATATAATGTATCATTATTAGTCAACATTCCTAGCGTACCTTCACCCCTATTTATTTTTGATAAAATTAAATCAATATCGGAAATTGCCTTGTTTGCATTTTTTATTGTCATACCTATATTAGCTTTCGCAATAGTATCGCTAATATTTGCAAAATTATTAAGTATTAGTGTGATTTGTTCATTATTACTTCTTAAATTACTTGAAATAAGTTCAATATTTGAAAATATTCGGGATAATTTACTTTTCTCATTTTGCATTAAGGTATCAAGTGCAATTGAAGTATTTTCCAAATTTTTTATTGTCATTTTTATACTAGCAAATGTATTTGATATATTATCTCTTGTACTTTCATTAAAAATATATTGAAAAACTACCAAAACTGAATCTAACGATAGCATCAATTCCTCAGCTTTTACTTTCAATGGCAACATTTGAATACTTACTTGATCTTTGATACTTTGCTCTAGGCTTGAAAACAGAGTGTCGCCCTTTTCATGAAAGATTGTTGATCTTCCTTGAATTATTTCAACAGATTTTGTTCCCATTAAATCAATGCTTGCAATTTGTGCAACCGTCGAGTCTCTTAGTTGAATATCTTGCTTAATTGCAAATTCTACAATAATTCGACTTGAATTATCTGAATGAAATTTTATATTTCGAACTTGACCAATTTTTAAACCATTTAAAACAACTGGAGAGGACTCAACTAATCCATCAATTCTATCGTAAATGGAATAATAAATATTTTCTTTAACAAATAGGTTTTTTCCTTTCAAAAAATTAAAACCCCATACAAGACCAATAATTGCAATTACTACAACCAGTCCTATTGATGTATATTTTGAAAAACTGAGTTTCATTGTTACATTGTTAAATTGTTGTTAAGCAGTATAATCCTAAATTCATAAATCTCTAAATTCTAAATCACAAAATTCCTAAATCACTAATATCGTTTTCAAATTTAATTTTTTATTTCTTTTAAAGCCTCATTCAGAGGTATTTTTTTTCCATTTTTAAACGAAACTACAAAAGCATCTGGATAGTTTACTCTTACTTTTTTTTGGATTTCAACTACTTCTTTATAATTATTTGTATTTCCAGAAGTATATTTATAAATCCCATCTAATAAATTTTCCTCAACATTATCAATATTAGCAAATTTAGGAGAATTATGAGGAATTTGTGTTCCTGAAGTGGCAAATTGAACTTTAAAAATTATTGAGTCGTTATTTATTTTTACTGAATTTTCAACAACTGAGTCTTTGACAACTAAATCGATGTCAAGCATTTCATCTTGATTAACATTTATTGTATCTGATGGTAAACTAATATCATCATTTTTTAACTCTTTATCAAATGAATTTTTATAATTTCTAATAGATCTAAAAATTGCAGAAGCTAAAATGTCTTGACCATTTTTAGAAAATAAATATTTTGCTTCAACAGGATTAGAAAGAAAGCCTAATTCAATTAAAATACCTGGCATAGATGTTCTTGCTAACACAAGCAAACCTTGTTGTTTGACTCCTCTATCAATACGTTTTGCTCTATCTTTAAATTGCTCTTGAACTTTAGCTGCTAATGTTATACTTTGGTCAAAATTAACGTTTTGCATTAAAGAAAAAATTATATATGATTCGGGTGAATTAGGATCAAAACCTTCATATTTTGCATTATAATCGTCCTCAATCAGAATAACGGCATTTTCTCGCATTGCAGTTTCAAAATTTTCTTTAGCTCTGTGCAAACCTAAAACCAAAGTTTCAGACCCCGAAGGACTTGCACTTTTATTAGAATTAACGTGAATAGAAATAAATAAATCTGCTTTAGCATTATTTGCAATTTCGGCACGCTTATGTAATTCTACAAAAACATCAGTTTTTCTTGTATATATAACTTTCACATCAGGCATGTACTTCTCAATATATTCTCCTAATTTTAATGAAACAGCCAAACTCACATCTTTTTCATATCCAGATTTACAAACTGAACCTGGGTCTTTTCCGCCATGCCCAGCATCTATGACAATAGTTTTTATTTTAAGTGGCTCCTCATTATCGTCAATAGTATTAGAATATGTCTGATACGAAATCAAAACAATAGAAATTAAATATAAAATAGATTTTAAATAAATTATCATTTTTAACTATAATAAAACAAACATTTTTTAGTTAGTTTTGCCAATTGCATTTTATTAATAATAACAGAACTTTGTGCAAAAATAGTATAATAAAAGTTTATTTAAAAGTATTGTTAAGTATAGCATTCATTTTAATGAGTTCTAATCTCTTTCTGATTAAAGCTCAATATAATGATTCTATTGCAATTAATCTTGACACTCTTAATCAACCTTTAAAGTCTGAAACAATATCCTCAGATACATCAAAGCCAACAAAATCAAACAAAATTGATGCTATAATTACATACAATGCTCAAGATTCTATTCGTTTTGATTTAGGAAATCACAAAGTATATCTATTTGGAAATGCTGTAATTAATTATAAAGCGATTGAATTAAAAGCTGATTATATTGAACTTGACCTATCTTCGGATTTAATTTTTGCTGAGGGTGTGAAAGATAGTACTGATAGCATAAAAGGAAGCCCACAGTTTAAAGATGGCGATGATCAATTCAATTGTAAAAAATTATTATATAATTTTAAATCAAAAAAGGGTTTAATATATGATGTAATTACCGAACAAGGAGGAGGATACCTTCATAGTGGAGTTACTAAAAAACAAGAAAACAGTAGTATTGACATTAAGCATGGAAAATTCACAACATGTAATCTCGAACATCCACATTTTTATGTAAGTTTAACAAAAGCAAAAGCGATTCCAAATGATAAAATAATTTCTGGTCCAGCATATTTAGTTATTGAAGATGTCTCTTTGCCCTTAGGAATTCCATTTGGTTATTTTCCAAATAAAAAAGGTCATACTTCTGGCTTAATAATACCAGAATATGGTGAAGAATTAAACAGAGGCTTTTTCCTTAGAAACGGTGGATATTATTTTGCTATAAGCGATTATGTTGATTTGAAACTACTTGCTGACATTTACTCAAGAGGAAGCTGGGCTGCAAATGTGACTTCAAATTACAGATTACGATATAAATTTTCAGGAAATGTTTATTTCAAATACGAAAATGTAATTGTTGGGGAATCTTTTCAAACAAATTATAAAAACACCAAAACATACTGGCTAAAGTGGAATCATCGACAAGAACAAAAAGCGAGACCTTACAGTAATTTCTCCGCTAATGTTGATTTTGGAAAAAGTTCTTTTCATAAATATAGTGCTTATACCGACCCAAATAGTTATTTACAAAACACTACACAATCTAATATTTCGTATCAAAAAAGATTTCCGAATACTCCATTTAATTATTCTTTAAACTTAAGACATAGTCAAAACAGTCTTGATTCCATGGTGACACTTGGATTACCTGAGGTTGCTCTAAATATGAATAGACTTTATCCGTTTAAAAGAAAAAAAACGGTAGGAAATGCAAAGTTTTATGAAAAAATTGGTATTTCATATACTTCAAATATCAGAAATACAGTAACTGATAAAGACACTGCACTTTTCAGACCTGAAATTTTAACAAAAATGAAGAATGGAATGCAGCATAATATTCCAATTAGTACTTCATTTAACATATTAAAATTTGTAACTGTTAATCCATCTTTTAATTACAAAGAAGTTTGGTATCTAAACTCAATTAACAGATATCTAAATGATACAAATGGAATAACTACTGACACTATTCAAAAATTTGTAAGAGCTGGCGATAGAAGCTTTAATACATCTTTAAGTACAAAACTATACGGCATGTATGTATTTAAAGGAGAAAAGCAAGCTGCCATCAGGCATGTTATGACACCAAGCATAGGCTATAGTATTCGTCCAGACTATAGCAAATCTAAATTTGACTATTACAGATATTACTATGCTGATTCTTCACATCAGGACTCAATAATGTACTCAAGATTTGCAAATGGGATTTTTGGCTCGCCTCCAAGTGGAAAATCCGGAAATATTAATTTTTCATTAGGAAATAATGTTGAGATGAAATTGAAAAGCAAAAAAGATACAACTCAAACCTTTAAAAAGATTATGATTTTAGAAAGTTTTAGTATTTCTTCTTCATATAATCTTGCAGTTGATTCTCTAAAATTAGCACCTTTTTCAATAAACGGAAGAACAACATTATTTAAAAAACTTAATTTGAATTTTAGTGGAGTTATTGAGCCTTATGCTCTTGACACAGCAAAAAAAACATTAATTAATAAATTTGAATACAACGAGTCAGGAAAAATTGGACGCTTAACTAATGCAAATATTTCAGTTGGTTTTAGATTAAATTCAAAATCAAAATCAAAAACAGAAAATAGTGAAAAGACTAAAGACTTAATTGGATTTCCTGATGACTACGTTGATTTCAATATTCCTTGGAATGTAAACATAGATTATAGTTATAGATATAGCAAACCTCAACTTGAAGAAAACATTACACAATCATTAAGAGTAAGTGGAGATTTAAGTATTACTTCTAAATGGAAAATTAGTGTATCAAGTGGATATGATATAAAATTGAAAAAATTCACATTTACAAACATCAATATATACAGAGACTTACATTGCTGGGAGATGCGATTTACATGGATTCCATTTGGATTTGCTCAAAGTTATAATTTTCAGATTAATGTAAAATCGGCAATACTTCAGGATTTAAAGCTTAATAAGAGAAGCAGTTGGTCTAATTCCAATTACTAAAGTTCTTTTAAACACCTTTGTAAACCGTCTTTCCAGTGTAGAATTTCAATATTAAAAGTAGATTTTATCTTATTTTTATTCAAAACACTATAATGTGGTCTTTTGGCAGGAGTTGGATATTCGGAAGTCAAGATTGGAGTAATTTTACAATTAATGTTTTTTGCATTAACAATTTCTAAAGCAAAATCGTACCAACTACAAACTCCTTCGTTTGAATAATGATAAATTCCGCTTTCAAATTTATTTGATTTAACAATTTGCAAAATAGTTGATGCTAAATCCTCAGCATAAGTTGGAGTTCCAATTTGGTCAAAAACTACTTTTAATTCAGGTTTTTCTTTAGAATATTTCAGAATTGTTTTAACAAAATTATTTCCGAATGATGAATAAAGCCATGATGTTCTTATAATTATAGCATCACAACCAGATTTTTCAATTTGCTTTTCACCTTCAAGTTTAGTGATTCCATATTGCGAAACAGGGCTAACTTGAATATCCTCAGTATAAGGCAAACATGAAGTTCCATCAAAAACATAATCGGTAGAAATATGAATTAATTTTATTTTATATTGCAAAGCAATTTCCGACAAGTATTTTACTGCTTCTGAATTAATTAATAATGCTTTATCAGTCTCTGTTTCAGCTTTGTCAACGGCTGTATATGCAGCACAATTTATGATAAAATCGTAATTGTTAGCTTTAAAATGTAATTTTAATGTGTCTGAATTTGTAATGTCGAGCTCATTAACATCGGTAAAATTAAACTTACAATCAGGATAATTAGCCGATAATTTTCTTAGCTCGTTTCCAAGCTGACCGTTTGAACCTGTTATTAATATTTTTTTCAATGAATCTGAAATTAATTAGAATTAAGTTATTTATTTAGCATTTTTTCAATAATTTCAATAAGTTCTTTAGCTGGCTTAAAATAAGGCATGACTTTATCTTTATCAAAATCAAATAAATCGTCGTAATCTCCCTTTTGTCTCCATGTAAAAAGTTGTGAATATATCTTTCCAAATTCAGTAGGAATCTTTTTTGTTAAAATAAAATGTTCTGAAAAATTTGATTTTGCACCATTATGTGTTGTTGGTTTAAGTCCTGAATCTAAAAGTAGAGCAATAACTGCATAATATACAGAATAATATAATCTATTTATTACTGAATTCCATTTGTTTTTTTCAGCTAAAATTTGTGCATCTTCAAATGTATCCTTTGCTCTTAAGAGTCTATACTTTATTAAATCTTCTTTTGCTCCTATCATTTAATTCTTACTCCTTCATTTTTAATATTTTCAAATAATGGTGTAATTGAATGATTTTCGTACCAGTCAGATTTTGAATAAATTAATGGAGAAATAATTTGACCAGTTTCAAGTTCAATTTCATAAAATTCATCCATGAACTTAGTTTCAAAATCGAATGAAATATTTTTTCTATTTAATAATATCAATAAATCCCAGTCCGATAATTTCTTAGCGTTACCTCTTGCACGCGAACCGTATAAATATATTTCCGAATCAGGAGCATTTTTATTTATTACTGCAATAATTTTATTCAATATTTGTTGTTTTATGCTCATAGAACAAAAATAGTAATTTATTAGATTAGTTTATTTTTTATCGAATATTATTCAAAAATTCATCTCAGCCTTATCAAAACCACACATATTCCTATCTCGTTCTGAAACAAGCCTTTTGTTGGCAGGAATTTTCCAATCAATGTTTAGTTTTTTATCGTTAAAAGCAATTCCTCTTTCTCTGTCGGGACGATAATTGAAATCGCATTTATAAAAAACTACTGCTGTTTCGCTTAAAACCGAAAAACCATGAGCAAATCCTTTTGGAATAAGTAATTGAGTGTAGTTTTCGTCTGACAATTCAACACCAAACCATTGCCCGAAAGTTGGTGAGTTTTTTCTAATATCGACAGCAACATCATAGATTTTTCCTGAAAATACTCTTACTAATTTTGTTTGAGCTTCGGGTTGTAATTGATAATGCAAACCTCTGATTACTCCATACGATGATTTTGATTGATTATCTTGTACGAATTGGTTAGAAAAACCTAATTCTTGCAATTTTTCTAAATTATAACTTTCAAAAAAATAACCTCTTTCGTCTTTAAAGACCTTTGGTTGAATAATTTTTAAGTCCTTTATTGGAGTTTCAATTACTTGCATTTATTTACAAATTAACAGTTAAAACTTCTTCATTGGCAACATGAATAAGATACTCGCCATATTGATTTTTCTTGAGAGGCTCTGCTAAAGCAAGTAATTGCTCTTTATTAATAAATCCTTTTTTGTATGCAATTTCCTCAATACAAGCAATTTTTAACCCTTGACGATGTTCAATAGTTGCAATATAATTTGATGCTTCGAGCATACTTTCGTGTGTTCCTGTATCAAGCCAAGCCATTCCACGTCCTAATAAATTTACTTTTAGACGATTTTCATTCAAATATAGTCGGTTCAAATCGGTTATTTCAAGTTCGCCACGAGCAGATGGTTTTAAATTTTTTGCTTTTTCAACCACGTCATTGCTATAAAAATATAAACCTGTAACTGCATAATTCGATTTTGGATTTTTTGGTTTTTCTTCAAGACTTAAAACTTTTCCGGTTTTATCGAACTCAGCAACACCATAGCGTTCAGGGTCTTTTACATAATATCCAAAAACTTCGGCTCCATCTTTAAGTTTGTAAGAATTCATTAACATTCCACTAAATCCGTAGCCATAGAAAATATTATCGCCCAAAACCATACAAACATTATCGTTTCCGATAAATTTTTCGCCAATTATAAATGCTTGTGCAAGTCCATCGGGAGAGGGCTGAATTTCGTAAACTATATTAAGTCCGAGTTGCGAACCATCGCTAAATAAATCTTTATAAAGCTGAATGTCTTTAGGTGTTGAGATAATTAAAATATCTCTTATTCCAGCCAACATTAGCACTGATAGCGGATAATAAATCATCGGCTTATCATAAATTGGGATTATTTGTTTTGAAATACTGCGAGTTATCGGATACAATCTTGTACCTGAACCTCCTGCGAGAATTATTCCTTTCATTTTTCTAATAATTTTTTAAAATAATCAATAGTCTTAACCAATCCTTCGTCTAATTTAATTTTTGGTTCCCAATTTAATTTGTTTTTTGCAATCGAAATATCAGGTTTTCGCTGCATTGGGTCGTCTGATGGTAATTTATTATATATAATTTTTGATTTTGAATTTGTTAATTTTATAACTTTTTCGGCTAATTCATTAATAGTAAACTCTCCGGGGTTCCCCATATTTACTGGTCCTATAAATCCTGTTTCAGAATTCATCATTTTAAGCATACCGTCAACCAAATCGTCAACATACTGAAAGCTACGAGTTTGATTTCCATCGCCATAAACTGTAATGTTTTCATTTTTTAAAGCCTGAACTATAAAATTTGAAACCACTCTCCCATCGTTTGGATGCATTCGAGATCCGTAAGTATTGAAGATTCTGATAATTTTTATGTCAACTTTATTTTGACGGTGATAATCCATAAAAAGAGTTTCGGCACAGCGTTTTCCTTCGTCATAACAAGAACGAATTCCGATTGGATTTACATTTCCCCAATAATCTTCGGTTTGTGGATGTACTTTTGGGTCGCCATAAACTTCACTTGTAGAAGCCTGTAAAATTGTTGCTCTGATTCGCTTTGCCAATCCTAACATATTAATTGCTCCCATAACAGAAGTTTTAACTGTTTTTATCGGATTGTATTGATAATGAATTGGTGAGGCAGGACAAGCAAGGTTATAAATTTGGTCAACCTCAACAAAATAAGGCATTGTTACATCGTGGCGAACAATTTCGAAAAGAGGATTTTTGATTAAATGAACAATATTCCTTTTATCTCCTGTAAAATAATTATCAAGCGAAATTACTTCGTTTCCTTCGTTAAGTAATCGCTCAATAAGATGAGAACCTATAAATCCAGCTCCTCCGGTTACTAATATTTTTTTCATCTGTTTAAATTTCTTTATTTGACTCTGATTTATTTTTTTTGACAGGATTAACAAGATTTACAGGTTAATCCTGTAATCCTGTCTAAATTATTATTAAAATCATTCCTTTCCCAAAAAAATCGGGATATAAATAGTGTGCCCAAATTTTTGATAGAGAAAGATTCATCCGTTTTTAAGATTTTCTTCCCATACAAAAATACTCAAAGCCACTTTCTTTAACTTCTGCAATATCGTAAATATTTCGTCCATCGAAAATTACTTTAGTTTTCATAAGCTTTTCCATTACTTTAAAGTTTGGAACTCTAAACTCATTCCATTCTGTTACTACAAGTAATGCGTCTGAATCAATTAAGGCTTCGTACTGGTCTTTTGCATAGTGAATTTTATTGCCAATTTTGCGTTCACATTCGTGCATTGCCACTGGGTCGTAAGCATTTACTTTTGCTCCGGCTTCAATTAATTTGTCAATTATAACAAGTGCTGGAGCTTCACGCATGTCGTCGGTATTTGGCTTGAAAGATAAGCCCCAAATTGAAATTGTTTTACCTTTTAAATTTCCATTAAAGTAATTATTCAATTTATTGAATAAAACTGATTTTTGTCTATCGTTTACATTTTCAACAGATTGCAAAACCTCTAACGTGTAATTATTTTCTTTAGCTGTTTTTATAAGTGCTTTTACATCTTTTGGGAAACATGAACCGCCGTAGCCAACACCAGGATACAGAAATTTATGTCCTATTCGAGTATCACTACCAATTCCCTTTCTGACTAGATTAACATCTGCACCTACAATTTCGCAAAGATTTGCAATATCGTTCATAAAGCTGATTCTTGTTGCTAACATTGCGTTTGCAGCATATTTTGTTAACTCCGCAGAAGGAACGTCCATAAATAAAATTGGATGATTATTCAATACAAATGCTTTGTATAAACGTTTCATTATTTTTTCGGCATCTTCTGACTCTAAACCAATTACAATACGGTCGGGTTTAAGAAAATCGTCAATAGCATTACCTTCTTTCAAAAATTCGGGATTAGAAGCTACATCAAATTTTAAGTTTGAACCACGCTTATTAAGTTCATCTTGAACAGCAGCTTTTACTTTTTTTGCAGTTCCAATTGGCACCGTACTTTTGGTAACTACAACTATATACTGGTTCATGTTTTTTCCAATTTCTCTTGCAACCCCTATTACGTATTGCAAATCGGCACTTCCATCTTCGTCGGGTGGAGTTCCTACTGCTATAAAAACTGCTTCACACTCAACCAAACTTTCTTTAATATCTGTCGTAAAAAACAATCTTTCTTTTGCAACATTGCGTTGCACCATATCCTCTAATCCAGGCTCATAAATAGGAATTTTTCCATTATTAAGCATTTTAATTTTGTTCTCGTCAATATCAACACAAGTAACTGTAATACCTGTTTCTGCAAAGCATGTTCCTGTAACTAATCCTACATATCCTGTTCCTACAACTGAAATTTTCATATATTTTTAATTATTTTTAAAATAAGACTGATTTTGATTTGTACAATTAAAAGAACTTTAAACTGCTGCATTTTTTTGTACAGCTTTCATAGTTTGATAAAAGTTTTTTAAAAGTTGAGGTATTAATTCATTGAGATTAATATTTTGCTTAATAATCCACTTTCTAACTTCTTTATCAAGTGGGAATTCTTCCATTTTTATCCATTGAATTTTACCAGAATCAATATCATCTTCTGTAATTTCTGGAATTTCGTTACAATCAATATTATCATCATCATAAAAGATAAGATTTTCAGGAACTCGAATTTTGTACTCATTAAAAAGAACAACCTCATTTACAGGTATATGTTCTTTTTTAAAATCAATTTCTGATTGAGTAATCTTTTTCCCTGCATTAAGTAGTTTCAATGCTTTTTCCCAATATATTTTCATTTGTTTTCACTTAAAAGATATTTGTCATGCAAAGTTCGCAAAGTTAAAAAAAATTCTTTGCACAAGCTGGCTCATACTGCCATTGGCAGTTTGCCTTCTTTGCAAACTTAGCGTGAAATCTTTTTTTTTAATCATTCTTTTGTGTATCATTATTTTTGGTCGTGAATGTTTCATCCCATTCAAATTCCATTATTTATTACAAATTTAATAATGCAAATCAACTAATAATGATAAATGTTGTAAATTTTATTTTTTAAAATTATTCTTTATATTTAAAAACTTATTAATTTTAAACTCGAAAATACAAATAAATAAAACATTTCTATGGAAAACAATGATATATTAAATACAGTAAAACAAAAAGCTCAAATTTGGATTAATGGAAGTTTCGATTCTGAAACAAAAAAAAATGTAAAACACTTACTCGAAAATGATGAAAACGAACTCATTGAATCATTTTATCAGGATTTGGAATTTGGAACCGGTGGTTTACGTGGAATTATGGGAGTTGGGACAAATAGAATGAATATTTATACTGTAGGAATGGCAACTCAAGGATTTTCAAACTACTTTAAACAACAGTTTCCAAATGAAAAACAAATTAAGGTTGCTGTTGCTCACGATAGCCGAAACAATAGTCGTTTATTTGCCGAAACAACAGCAAATATTTTTTCTGCAAACGGATTTAAGGTTTTCTTATTTGATTCGTTACGCCCAACACCGGAACTTTCGTTTGCAATTCGACATTTTGGTTGTCAGGGTGGAGTTGTTGTTACAGCTTCGCATAATCCTAAGGAATATAATGGATATAAAGCATATTGGAACGATGGAGGTCAACTTGTTGAACCACACGATAAAAATGTAATTGCCGAAGTTCAAAAAATCACTTCTGTAGATGATGTTAAATTTATAGGCAATGCTAAAAACATTACAATTATTGGTAACGAAGTTGACGAAATTTATCTCGAAAAAATTAAGGAATTATCGTTATCTCCCGAATGTATTAAACGCAATAGTGATATTAATATAGTTTATACGCCAATTCATGGTTCTGGAACTAAGCTTGTTCCGATGATTCTTAAAAAATATGGATTTACAAATATCTCTATTGTAAAAGAACAGGAAACACCAGATGGAAATTTTCCAACTGTAATTTCGCCAAACCCCGAAGTGCCTGATGCACTGAGATTGGCAATTGAAAAAGCAAAACAAGTTGGAGCCGATTTAGTTATGGCTACCGACCCCGATGCTGACAGAGTTGGAATTGCAGTGAGAAACAACCGAAACGAATTTATTTTATTAAACGGAAATCAAACAGGCTCTATTTTAGTGTATTATCTGCTTACAAAATGGAAACAAAATGGCAAATTAACTGGCAAAGAATATGTTTGCAAAACCATTGTTACAACCGAACTTATAAAAGCAATGTCGGACAAATTCGAGGTTGAATGTTTTGATGTACTAACTGGTTTTAAATACATTGCCGAATTAATTAAAGAAAATGAAGGCAAAAAACTATTCATCGGTGGCGGAGAAGAAAGCTACGGATATTTAGCCGGAGAATTTGTTCGCGATAAAGATGCCGTAATTGCCTGTGCGTTAATAGCCGAAGCTGCTGCATGGGCAAAAGATAATGGCAAAACATTTTACGAACTTCTGCTCGATATTTACGCAGAATATGGTTTATATAAAGAAGACCTTATAAACGTTGTTCGCAAAGGAAAATCGGGAGCCGAAGAAATTCAACAAATGATGAGCGATTATCGCAAAAATCCTCCAACTTCAATTAACAATTCAAAAGTTATAGAAATTCGTGATTATCAACTTAAAATAATCAAAAACCTTGTTACAGGAAAAGAATCGCAAATTAATATGCCAAAATCGAATGTATTGCAATTTTTCCTCGAAGATGGTTCAAAAATTACAGTTCGCCCATCGGGTACAGAACCTAAAATTAAGTTTTATGTTGGAGTTAAGGCTGATTTGAAAAATAGAGATGATTTTGAAAAGGTGGATAAGGAATTAGCAGAGAAGGTTTTTGGGGTGAAGAGGGGTTTGAAATTGTAATAAGAATGATACCAAAAAAAAAGCTTTTTCATACGCTTAAAATAATGTATAGTAGAAAGATCAAGTGTTGTGTTTTATCTGTTTTTATAGCGTACTTTTTTATAAATTCATCATTTTCACAAAACAATTATTACGAATATACTAAGGTAACTACTTTAGATATTCACCATTATAGTGGATGGTATTTATCAAGTCTTCCAGAAAAACAACCTGTTTTATTTCCCGAATCTATGCTTACCGACAGTATTGGTTTTGGATTTAACAGAGCCAAAATTTGCTGGTATTCTATTGACCCACTTTTTTTGAGAAACAATTCTGCTACTCCTACACACATTAAAGAAAACCCTGATTTTCAATCAAACCATTTTGTTAGAGAAATTTTTGAAAAAGAAATTTTTCCAGATAGTGAACATCCAAATAATATACCTACAAATATTTCTGTACTAAATTTAGCTTATTATCCACAAGAAAAAGGACCTTATAATTATGATATAAATCAAACTACTTTTTCTTCCGGAATTGATTCAAATGGCCTATTACTAAACCCAAAATCACGCTGGGCTGGAATTATGAGAGAAATCGAAACTCCTGATTTTGAAAGAGCATCAATAAAAACTATTGAATTTTGGTTAATGGACCCTTTTGTATATGACACAATACATTCTGGAGGGGAAATGTATATTAATCTTGGAGATATCTCTGAAGATATTCTAAAAGATTCTTGGCTATCATTCGAAAATTCACCTAAAGATACTACTTCTATATGGGGTAATGTATCGACAATTACTCCTGGTTTATACATTGATAATAATAATCCATATAGATTTTCAGATTGTGGCTTAGATGGTTTTCCTGATTTTTCTGAAAGGCAATTTTTTAGTTATCCTAATTATATAAACAGCAAGTATTCATATTTAATTTCTATTTTAAATAGCTATGGAAGTCAATCTCTTGCATATCAAAATGCAATTCAAGACCCTTCTAATGATAACTATCACCATTTCAGAGGTTCTGATTACGACCAACTTCATTTAGGAATTATTGAACGTTATAAAAAATTTAATTTACTAGAAGGAAATTCTACTTCTGAGAGAATAGCTTCAATTTTACCAGATTTTGAAGATATTAATAAAAATTTTGAACTTGAAGTTGCAGAAAATTATTTCCAATATCAAATTCATATAAAACCTGATTCTTTTATTATTGGTCATAATTATATTGACGATACAATCTCCTATAACGCCACTTTTAAAAATGGAACAAAAAATTGGTTAACCTGGTTTCATTTTACAATACCAATTGAGTCGTTTCAAAAACGTTTTGGACAAATTAGCAGTTTTAAAAAAATTAAATTTATACGTATTTTTTTGAAAAATTTTGAGGATTCTATTATTATGAGATTAGCTACTTTAGATTTAGTTCGAAAAGCTGATTATAAATATATTATCCCTAATGATATTGAGGCAAATAAATTATATATTTATCCAAATCCTTCAAATGGTAATTTTACAATATATTTATCAGATATTGAATGCCATATAATTGACCTTTATAATTTAGATGGACAGAGAATTGATATTGATAATATTAAATCAACTGATTCAATGGGCCCCAAATTTATTAATATAAAAAACTTGAATAAAGGAATATATATTATTAAGGTTATTAGTGTTGATAATAAAGTATTTACTAGCAAAATTTTAATCTTATAATGAAGAAAAACCCCTTCTCATTCTCATCTGTCATAATTATTTTTTCAACCTTAGTCATTATTAGGCTAATATACATTGATTTTTCAAATCGATCATTTCAGTGGGATTCCCTTGGTTATTATATGTATCTACCATCGCAATACATTTATCACGATGTTAAAGAATTGAAATGGTATCCTGAATTAAAAGAAAAATATAATTTTCCGGGCGATTTTTATCAGGCTAGTAAACATAAAGAAACCGGGAATTATGTGTTTTTTTACACAATGGGAGTATCTGTTCTCGAAACTCCATTTTTCTTTATCGGTCATTTTGTTGCAGGATTTTTAGGATATTCTCAAGATGGTTTTTCTCCTCCATATCATTTAACAATTAATTTTGGTTTACTACTTTATCTTTTAGTAGGGTTTTTTCTACTCCGAAAAGTTCTGTTACGATGGTTCAGCGACAAAATTACTGCGATAGTTCTTTTGCTTGTGTGCCTTGCTACAAATTTTCCTCAGTATTCGGCAATTGAAGCCGGATTTACTCATGGCTATCTGTTTTTCATTTATTGTTTAATGTTGTATTTTACAGTTATTTGGCACGATAATCCTACTTTAAAAAAGTCATTCGTGATTGGACTGATAATTGGGTTTGCAATACTAATAAGGGTTACAGACGCATTAATAATGTTTATTCCTATTTTTTGGAATTGCCATACAAAAGAGTTAAGAAAACAAAAAATTGCATTTTTTAAATCACAGCCAAAGCACATTTACATTGCAATTTTAGCTACATTTTTAATGTTACTACCTCAGCTTATATATTGGAATCACGTTACAGGTCATTTAATTCATCAAATGGGTTCAAAATGGCATTTTCTTAATCCGTTTTTCAGAGTTTTAGTGGGATGGGAAAAAGGTTGGTTTATATATACTCCAGTCGTATTATTTATGGTTTTAGGACTGTTTTTTATGAAAACCAAAGAGTTTCGTAATTCTGTATTAGTATTTATAATTTTAAATATATGGGTTGTAATATCATGGCATGTATGGCGTTATGGAGCGAGCTATTCGACTCGTGCTTTGGCACAATGTTTACCAGTATTGGCTTTTCCGCTTGGAGTTCTTATTACAAAAATCTATAAGAAAAAAGTCTTAATAATATTGTTTTCGATAACAGTTTCATATTTAACTATTGTGAATTTATTTCAGATATGGCAATACAACAAAGGAATTATTCATTATGACGATATGAACCGTCGGTATTATCAAGCAGTATATCTTAATCCATCGCCAACACCTGTTGAAATGTCGTTGCTTGATACTGATGAATTTCTAAATAATGAAAATGATTTTAAACAAGAAATAATTTTCAAATCAGATTCTGTGTTTATATTAAATGCTGAATATGATACGATTAATATTCTGTTTTCTGAAAAAATTTCTGAACACAATTTGTTAAATGCAAAATGGCTAAAACTATCGGTTAATTACAAAACAGATTATACGGTTTGGGGAGCATATTTTGTAGCAGAGCTAAAAAACAGCTCAGGTTTAATCAAACAACGTTCAATAAGATTAGATAATGTTCTTTTTAAATCTAATTTAAAAAATACAGCCGAGTTTTATTTTAATACTGAAAATGCAAATTCAGATGATGAACTTATCATATATGGTAAAACTATAATGAATAGTAAAATTGAATTAACTGATTTTAAAATTATATCATATTTTTGAATAAAAAAAGCTGTCATTTAAGTTGACAGCTTTTCAAAATTTCGATTTTATTTATTTCTCCAAATCATCAAAATCAACCTTTGAATATTCCTTCTCTTCTGAAAATTCATCGTCGTTGCGAGTAAAAACAGTTCCTTCAGGTGAATTATCTTTAACATATTGAACAACCTCATTTATCCCTTCAACAAATTTTTCAAAATCCTCTTTGTAAAGGAATATTTTATGCTTTTCAAAATGGTATTTTCCATCACGGTCAAACATTTTTTTGCTCTCAGTTACCGTTAGGTACATTTCATCTCTCCTTGTTGACTTAACATCAAAAAAATATGTTCTTTTTCCAGCTCGAACTGCCTTTGAAAAAATCTCATCTCTGACGTTCTCTCTTTTTTGTTCGTATCCTTCCATCGTTCAATAATTTATATTAATAAAAACAATTCTTCAGTAGCAAAAATAAAAAAAAATAATTACAAATTATTTTTATTAAATCAATTTACAAAATAGTTCTCAATAAATATTACAATTTTATCAAAGAAATATATCTATTCGTCATCAAAAAAACAACAATTAGTAATTTTATTAAAAATTTAAATTAATTTTGCATCACTAATTTAACAAATATAATCAAATATAAGTTCTTTAAATGTTAAGCCGTCGCTTGTTAAGAATAAAAGTAATGCATATTTTATATGCTTATTTTAATGCAGAATCTCCCGATTTTTCAAAATACGAAAAAGAATTACAGTATAGTATTAATAAATCTTACGATTTATATCACTTTCTTTTATCATTAATGCTTGATATAAGAAGGTTTATTGATTTAAAACAAGATCAAGCAAAAACAAAACGCATTTTATTAGATTCTGATATAAACCCAAATACTAGATTTCTTGATAATAAATTTTTAGTTCAATTATCAACAAATATTCAATTAAGAGATTTTCTGAATGTTAAAAAACTTAGTTGGGTTAACCATCCAGAGATTATAAAAAATTTATATAACTCAATTCAATGCTCTGAATATTTTACAGAATATATGAGCTTAGAGACAAGCGATTATGATCAAGATAAGAAATTTATTTCAAACATTTATGAGCATATTATTGTAAACGATGAAGAGCTTTACAATGCTCTTGAAGAAATGAGCATTTACTGGAACGACGATGTTGAATTTGTTATTAGCATGATATTAAAAACAATAAAAAGCTTTAAAGAAAACGACTCTATTTCGGCTAAACTAATGCCTTTATATAAAAATACCGACGATAAAGAATTTATTATTCAACTATTCAAGAAAACAATTGCTAACTCAATAGAAAACACCAAGTTAATAGATAGTTATATTAAAAATTGGGAAATTGATAGAATTGCTTTTATGGACATTTTGATAATGCAATTAGCAATTACTGAGGCAGTTGAATTTTCATCAATTCCAATTAAAGTTACACTAAATGAATACATTGATATTGCTAAATTTTATAGCACTGCAAAAAGTGGAACATTCATTAATGGAGTTTTAGATAAAATTTTTGCAGACTTGAAAAAAAATAAGAAAATTGTAAAAAGAGGTTTAGGTCTGGTTGGTGATTAAAGATATCACAAATTACTTCATTTAAATAATTAACTAATTTTGATTTTTTCGTTTGCATATTTTATAGTTATTTTGGAGAAAAAAACATGAGAAAATTAATATTTCATCTTTTTATTTATATTGCATTATTTAGCACAATATCATGTAATAGTGATAGTAGCAAAAATAAATCAAGTTCTAATATTTCAACAGACTTAATTCAAAACCCTGTTACATCTGATGGAAATACTAACAAATCAGGACTGCCCGAAATAAAATTCCAAAAGTTAGAGCACGACTTTGGGGCAATTATAGATGGCGAAAAAGTTTCATATACTTTTAAATTTGAAAATACAGGAGGTTCAGATTTAGTTATTACATCAGCAAAAGGAAGTTGTGGATGCACAGTTCCAAAATTCAGTAAAGAGCCTATTCCTGCTGGAAAAAGTGGAGAAATTGAAATTATTTTTGACAGCTCCGGAAAATCAGGAGTTCAACACAAAACTGTTACTGTACTTGCTAATACACAGCCAAATACAACAACTTTAACAGTAACAGCTGAAATTATAACACCAAACAAATAAATATAATATATGAGTAATTTAATGTTCGTAGTGCTTATGGCACAAAGCGGAGGAGAGCAAAATCCAATAGCATCTTTTCTTCCACTAATTTTAATCGTTGTGGTTTTTTATTTCTTTATGATTCGTCCTCAAATGAAAAAACAAAAAGAAATGAGAAAATTCAGAGATTCATTACAAGCTGGAGATAAAATCATTACAACTGGCGGAATCTATGGAAAAATTGCTGATATTAAAGAAAATATCGTGGTTATGGAAGTAGAAGACAAAATGCGTTTAAGAATTGATAAATCTGCTGTTTTAAGAGATCCTTCTGATTTAGCTGACAAAAAATAATTCTTTTTTAAAATATTTCTTTTAATAAATTACCGAATATAAAATATTCGGTAATTTATTTTTTATACCTTAGTACCATAATTAATTATCAAATGTAATTTTACAAAATGATGATAATTAATATTTTATCGCAAATAAATATTTTAAATTTGTTTCAATTTGGATTCGGGAATTTTAAAATTATTCAGACAGCTTCAGAATAAAAGTTATTTAAAACCAAATAAAAAACTTTTTATATTTCTGTTTTTCCTTACATTATCTACGTGCTTTTGGTTTTTAAATGTTCTTACAAACAGTTTTGTTTCAACAATAAATTATCCAGTTAAGTATAAAAATTTTCCCGAAGATAAAGTTGTAGTTAATAACTTGCCAAATGAATTGGAGCTTGAAATTAAAGCCTCTGGTTTTATGCTAGTTAGATATTACCTCAGTACTTCCATCCCTCCTATTTTATTTGACATAAATTCATTTTATGAAAAACACGCTGTAATATCTTCAACAACAAATGTATATATACTTACAAAGCTCGCAAAAGATAAAATTCAATCACAATTACAATATAAAATTGAAATATTAGATATAAACCCAGATACCATTTTTGCTCAATTTGCAACAGTAATCAGTAAAAAAATACCAGTAAAACCAAATTTAAATATCAGTTTTGAAAAGCAATACATGATAAATGGGAATATTACAGTTACTCCAGATTCTATTGAGGTTTCTGGTCCAAGTTCAATACTTGATACATTACTTTTTGTTGAAACTCCAAAATTAGAATTTGAAGAATTAAATAAAACCATTAAACGAACAGCTTTTTTACAAGAAATACCAGAATTAAAATTTGTAAAAAGCAGAGTTGTTGTTGAAGTTCCGGTTGATAAATTCACTGAAACATCTTTAAATATCCCTATTTCAATTTTAAATATTCCTGAAAATGTCAACCTTAAAATGTTTCCAGACGAAATAAAAGCGACGTTTATGGTTCCAATGACTAAATTTTCAGAAATTAAAGCACAACATTTTACGTTCAATGTTGATTTTAATGAAACAGATTCGCTAAATGTACATAAGCTAAGAGTTTATGCTGGTAATATTCCTGAATCAATTCATAAATTAAATTACCAACCTTCATTTATTGATTATATAGTCGAAAAATAATGCTTAAAGTAGCAATTACCGGAGGAATTGGAAGTGGAAAATCAATGGCTTCAAATATTTTTAAAATTTTAGGAATTGAAATATATAACTCTGATGTAAAAGCCCGAATGTTAATGAGCCAAAATTCGGATTTAATAACACTCCTAAAAGCAAACTTTGGAGACGAAGCATACAATGGTAAGTTTCTAAATTCCAGATATATATCCGATATTGTTTTTGGCAATAGTGCAAAATTACAAAAATTAAATAGCATTGTTCATCCATTTGTAACTAAAGATATAAATAATTGGTTTTCCGAGAATTGTAACTGTAATTACAAAATCGTTGAATCAGCAATAATATTTGAAAACAATCTTGAGCACTTATTCGATTATATAATTGTTGTTTATGCACCAAAATATATTCGTATAGAGCGAGTTAAAAACAGAGAATATAATACAACTAAATCAATTAACACTAGAATTAAAAATCAGTTAGATGATAAAATTAAATTACAAAAAGCAGATTTTATAATAAAGAATCATAACAAACTAATTGTACCTCAAATAATTGAAATTCATAATAAACTAAAAAATTTATCTAATCATGGCTAAATATGGAAAATGGCTGACAGGCGGATTAGGCTGGGCGTTTTTTGGACCCATTGGTGGAATTTTAGGATTTGTACTTGGGTCATTAATTGATAATACCGAAATTCGAACAACTGGAGGAAATTTTGGAACAACTCGTGGCGATTTTGTTGCAAGTATGGTAATTTTAATTGCTGCTGTTATGAAAGCAGATGGCAAAATAGTAAAAGATGAATTAGATTATGTAAAGAAATATTTTGTACAAATTTTTGGAGAAGAAAAAGCAAAAGAAGCTATTCTTTTATTAAGAGATTTACTTAAAAAAGAAATTCCAGTTCAAGAAGTTACATTTCAAATCAAACAACATTTAGATTATTCGTCAAGACTTCAGCTTTTGCATTTTCTTTATGGAGTTGCAAATTCTGACGGACATATTCATCTTAAAGAGTTAGAATTAATTGAATTAATAACACATCAATTAGGAATTAATTCAAAAGATTCCGATTCAATAAAATCAATGTTTATTGCCAATACAGATTCTGCTTACAAAATTCTTGAAGTTGACCCATCAGCCAGTGATGAAGATGTGAAAAAAGCATATCGAAAAATGGCAATTAAATATCATCCCGATAAAGTTAGTTATCTTGGAGATGAAGTTCAAAAAGCTGCCAATGAAAAATTTCAAAAAGTAAATGAAGCATTTGAAAAAATCAAAAAAGAACGAGGTATTAACTAATTGTTGAAAAATATTAAAAAATAAAATTTCTTGATTAAAGTAGAATTGTATTTTTGTTCGTCTAAAAATATTAATATATGGATTTAAAAGGAATATTAGCAATTTCTGGTCATCAAGGCCTTTACAAACTTATTTCACAAGCTAAAAACAGCATTATTGTTGAGTCTTTAACAGAAAAAACAAGAATGCCTGCTTATGCTTCTACTAAAATTAGTGCACTAGAAGATATAGCTATATATACTGATGAGGAAGAAGTTCCGTTGAAAGTAGTTTTCAAAAACATGTTTGATAAAGAAAAGGGAAAGCAAGCGATTAATCATAAAGCTTCTAACGATGAAATCAAATCATACTTTGAAGAAGTACTTCCTACTTATGATAAAGATAGAGTATATGTATCTGATATGAAAAAAATTATAAATTGGTATAATATCCTTCATCAGGTTGATTTATTAAATGTTAAAGAAGTTGAACATGAAAAAGCAACAGAAGAAATTCTAGAAAAATAAGTAGAATTAATTGCTTTTTACCTGATTTTTTACAAAATTTACATCTTCGATAAGATAGGTAACTATCTTATTTTTTTTATTTATTAAAACAACAAGTATTGTGAATAAATTAATCCTTTTTTTAATTGTTTTGTTGGTTACTTTCGCCACTGAAGCAAAATCGCAAGTTTTTAATGATCAGGTATATAAATTCAGCAAAGTACTTAGTTTAGTAAAAACATTTTATGTTGATTCTGTAAATCAAGACGATTTATTGGAAGATGCAATTGTTGGAATGTTAAAAGAATTAGACCCTCATTCTATTTACATAACAAAAGATGAAGTTGACGAAATGAATGAACCTTTGCAAGGAAACTTTGACGGAGTTGGAATTCAATTTAACATACTAAACGATACAATTATAGTAGTATCGCCTATTTCTGGCGGACCTTCAGAAAAATTAGGAATTTTAGCCGGCGACAGAATAGTTACAATTGAAGGTGCAAATGTTGCAGGCAATGGAATCAAAAATAAAGATGTTGTTGCAAAATTAAGAGGCGAAAAAGGAACAATTGTTAATGTTGCCATTTGGAGAAAAGGCGAAAAAGAACTATTAGACTTTGCTATTGTACGTGATAAAATTCCAATTTTCAGTATAGATGCAGCTTTTATGGCAACTCCAGATGCTGGATATATAAAACTTAATCGTTTTGCAGCAACAAGCATGAATGAATTTAGTTTGGCAATGGACAAATTGAAAAAACAAGGAGCAAAAAATTTAATTTTAGACTTACAAGGAAATTCAGGAGGTTATTTAAATATTGCTATTGAACTTGCCGATAATATTTTAGGCGAAAAAAAATTAATCGTTTATACAGAAGGAATAAGTAGTCCAAAACAAGAATATACATCAACATCAAGTGGCGGATTTACTGAAGGTAAAATTATTATTTTAGTTGATGAAGGCTCTGCATCTGCAAGTGAAATTGTATCGGGAGCAATCCAAGATTGGGACAAAGGTTTGATTTTAGGACGAAGAACTTTTGGAAAAGGGCTTGTACAACGTCCATTTAATCTGCCTGATGGCTCAATGATTAGATTGACAATTGCACGATACTATACTCCTACCGGACGATTAATTCAAAAAGATTACGAAGGTGGCTACAACGAATATTCAAAAGATATTATAAACAGATATAATCATGGAGAACTTTCAAATGCAGATAGCATTCATTTTCCTGACTCATTGAAATATAAAACATTAGTACTTAAAAGAAATGTTTATGGTGGAGGTGGTATTATGCCCGATTTTTTCATTCCAATTGACACAACAAATTACTCATCATATTATAGAGATTTAGTACGCAAAGGAATTTTAAACAAGTTTATTTTAACTTATATTGATGCTAATAGAAAATCGTTATCTATTGAATATCCTGAATTTTCAAAATTTAGAGACAATTACATCTTTTCAGATAAATTACTAGACGAATTAACTGCCTTTGCAGAAAAAGAAGAATTAAAGCTTAAGCCCGAAGAATTTAACAAATCAAAAGAAGATATTCGTACACAAGCAAAAGCTCTACTTGCCAGAGACTTATGGGATTCGAGTGAATTTTTTGAAATAATGAATATTAAAAATGATGCTTATTTAAAAGCTGTTGAATTAATGAATAATACCACTGAATATAATAAAATGCTTGGAATAAAATAAACGTATATTTGTTTCAAAGAAATTTTGAAAATATGTCGCATTTTAATAAACGAAACTTCATAATTTATATTCATCTTGCTGTTACATAACATTTAGCTAAACTCTACGTACAACTAGGGAAATGAGACATTTTACAGAACATATAATTTTAATAATTTTTGTTTCTGTAATAACTTTGTTTTTTTCTTTCAAAAGCTCAGCTCAAGATTGTACAATTACATCTAAGGCTAACGATATGATTCCGGACAAACTTTGTGCTCCGGTTTCTTTGTCTTGGGAAGTTACATATAGAGGCGTAAATGATAATGGAACCTCCGTAGAAATTCAGTTTAACTGGGATGATGGAAATCCAACCGAAACAGTTGCTGCTATTAGTACTAATCCTGCACAGAAAGAATGGAAAGTTCTAGTTAATCACGTTTATCCTAAAGGAGGTATTTCTTGCAACTATAATCCAACTGCCACCCTTGTTGTTAATGGAGTACTTTGTACAAGTTCAATTCAAGAACAAAACGTAACTGTTTGGGATACCGACGACGAAAATGGTGGAGCTGTAACTATTTCACCACAAGTATTTCCTATATGTGTTGGCAATTCAGGAACTGTAACATTTCAAGATGTTTCAATTTTCAATTGTGTCCCACCTGTAGAAAACGACAATCAAAACTTAGCAACACGTTGGACTCAGTGGGTTTATGGAACTAGTTTTACAATTTCAAATGTATTAGTTAATGGTTCTGCTCAAGCATATCCATATTATGATGCAGTTTATGAACATACTGGTCCTGTAACCGGACCTCAACCTCCAAATGATTTTAGCTTTCCATGCTTTTCGCCTGCCACGGCTACTGTTGCCCAATTTTTTGAAGTTACTCTCAGATATTGGAATTACTGTAATCCTTATGACGACCCAAATATTCCCGGACTACCAGCAGATTTGGTTAATGGAGATAATCCTCCTGTTATAGGAACAGCAATGATTTTAATTGTTCCTCGACCTGATGCAACAATAACGCCAGCTGGACCTTTTTGTGAAAACGCATCTGCTGTATTTTTAACTGCTGCAACTGCAGGAGGAACATGGTCAGGGACAGGAATTACCAACTCTTCAAATGGACGGTTTAATCCTGCAACAGCTGGACCTGGAACTCACACAATAACATACATAGTTACCGATGGAAACGGATGTGCAGGAACTGATACAGAAACAATTACTGTTTATGCAATTCCCAACCCAAACATTTTGCCTTCATCACCTGCAGAGGTTTGCCCGGGAGACTCACTTCAACTTGATGGAAATCCAATTCAAGGAAGTGGAAATATCATTACACATTTATGGACTGGAAATACTGCTCCGTTAACTGCAACAAATATTCAAAATCCGTATTTTTATACAAACACACAAGGTTCTTATGTTTTAACATACAAAGTTACAGACGATAACAGCTGTTTTAAGGCTGAAAATATAACTGTAAATGTTAACCCCGTTTCTGCAAACATAATTCCAAATCCAGCTGAAGCTTGTAAAGGTCAAAATTTTATAATTAACGGAAATCCTTCGGGTGGAACTGGAAATTATGTTACACACGACTGGAGTGGCGATGCCATTTTACTTAGCGATTCTACAATTCAAACTCCAATATTTAATTCTGCAGTTACTGGAATTTTTAACTTTTCGTACTTTGTTTCAGATAATAATGGCTGCTATGGAACTGATAATATTTCAGTTACAGTATTTGATGTCCCAGTTTCTAACGCTGGAATAAACGACAGTATTTGTGGAAAAAACTATTCATTTTCTGCAATACCAAGCATTGGAACAGGAACTTGGTCGAAAAGCTCAGGTGCTGGAACTGCCAATTTTACAAATGTTAACAGCCCTACATCATCTGTAAGTGTTAGCTCATTTGGAACTTATCAGTTTAAATGGAAAGAAGTTTTTGGTCCAAATTGTTCCGATAGTGCATTTGTAACAATAACATTTATTGAAACTCCAATATCTAATGCAGGAACTGACAATAGCACTTGCGGATTTAACATTCAACTAAATTCTGTTCCAAGCGTTGGAGTTGGAGAATGGAGTCTTTTATCAGGAACAGGCAATTTAAATTTTACAAGTATAAACTCGAATAATAGCTTTATTACTGCCGATACTTATGGGAGTTATGAGCTTATTTGGTCAGAGGACAATTCGTTTGGATGCGTTGATAACGATACAGTTACTATTAATTTTGATGTTGTTCCAATTACACTTTTTACTCCATTTGATTCGTCGGGATGTACTCCTTTTACTATTAACTTTATTGATAATTCTGTTGGTTCGTCAATATATTTATGGAATTTCGGAGGTACAAACACTTCAAGTAATCAAAATCCTACATATACTTTCATTAACAATGGAACTTCAAACTTAAGTTTTGATGTTAAATTAGTTACAAGTTCAATTTATGGATGTAAAGACTCAATTAGCACAACTGTAACAGTTTTTCCAAAACCAAATTCAGTATTTACACACGATGCAACACCATCATGCAGTCCACTAAGTGTCAATTTTACAAATACATCAACAGAATCTAATTTTCATATCTGGAATTATGCTGATGGAAGCGGAAACGACACAATTTTTCAAAATTCTCATATATTTACAAACGACACTTCATTTATTCAGTATCTTAATGTACAGCTAATTGCTGTATCTGCAAATAACTGCAAAGACACATCATCGCAAATAATTACAGTTTATCCAAATCCAAATTACAACTTTGTTATAAATCCAGATTCGGCTTGTCATCCTGCAAATGTAAACCTGCTTGCTACACCTGGAGCTTTTGTTTACACTTGGAATTTTGGCGACGGATCAACATCAAATGGCAGTTATAATATTAATCACAACTATGTAAACAATTCAAATACAGACACTAGCTTTACTATTAAACTAAATACAACCTCATTATTGGGATGCAAAGATTCATCAACACAACAAGTTACAATCCATCCAAAACCTTCAGCAATTTTCACAATTGATACAAATTCAGGTTGTACTCCATTGAATATTCTTTTTACTAATAATTCGCAAAATGCCTCATTTTATTATTGGAATTTTGGCGATGGAAATATTGACACTTTAAGCAATTTGCCTTTCACTCACACATACACTAACAATATTAGTACTCCAATAATCAACAACATTACTTTAGTTACAGAATCCTCAAATGGTTGTAAAGATACTGCAAGTAATACTGTTACAATTTATCCCGAAATAATTGCAAATTTTACATCTGATACAGTTGGCTGTGAGCCATTAACTTTGCAATTTATAAATTTATCAATAGGTGCAAATAGCTACACTTGGGATTTTGCAAATGGAAATACTTCAACTCAAACTAACCCATTAAATACATTTGAAACAGCAGATTATAACGATAGTATTTTCAGAATTGAATTAATCTCCAAATCGCAGTATAATTGTAGAGATACTTCATTTTTAAATATTCATGTTCTGCCAAAACCAATGTCTGAATTTTATCCCGATACAATTGCTGGATGTTCGCCTTTCGATGCTGAAATAATTAACCTTTCGGAAGGAGCCGATTCTTTTCAATGGAATTTTGGTGATGGCGAATTTTCAAACAGCACTGATTCAATCATTAACCATCTTTATTATAACAACTTAAGTTCGCCAAGCCAATTTCAAATAAGTTTGACAGCTTTTAATATTTTTGGTTGCTTCGACGAAAATTTCAAGCCTGTGATTGTATATCCAAATATAAATGCAGATTTTACAACAGATACAACAGGCTGTCATCCATTGAATTTACAATTGTTAAATCAGTCTTATGGTGCAAATCAGTATTTTTGGAATTTTGGAGATGGAGCTAGTTCATCGTCGATAAATCCAATTCATATATTTAATAATTATGGATTTACAGACACTACTTTCAATGTTCGTTTGATTGTAAAATCATCGTTTAATTGTTTCGATTCAATATTTAAAAATATTAATGTTTATCCTAAGCCTATTGCGAATTTTATTCCCGATTCAATAACTGGATGTTCGCCATTTACTTCACAAATAACAAACTCATCGCAAGGAGCTGATATTAATAATTGGAATTTTGGAGATGGAAGTTTAAGCTCTTCAAACGACACTTTAATTTCACATTTATATACAAACAACCTTAGCTCTCCAAGCGAGTTTCAAATAAGCCTTAGTGTCGAAAATACATTTGGCTGTATAGACCAAATTTATAAACCTGTAATTGTGTATCCAAATGTAAATGCTGACTTTATTTCAGATACTGCTGGTTGCCATCCTTTAAATATTTTGTTTTTAAACCAATCGTCAGGTGCAAGTGTTTATAATTGGGACTTTGGCGATAACGATAATTCGTTCACCTTAAATCCTTCGCATATATATCAAAATACAACTCAATCAGACACTACGTTTACCGTTAATTTAATTGTAGAATCGATTTTTCATTGCAAAGACAGCACAAATACTAATATTACTGTTTATCCGAGACCTGAATCATTTTTTGTCACAAATTCATCGGGTGGCTGTACTCCTGTTGATATTCAAATTGAAAATCAAAGTGTTGGAGCAAATATTTTTGAATGGTCGTTTGGCGATGGAAATGTTTCAAATTCATCTCAACAATTTATAAATCATACTTATACAAATAACCAAAATTCTCCAACAACAAATGTTTTGAATCTATCTGTTACAAACTCTCACAATTGCTCAGATAGTTACAATACGAATATTGTTATTAACCCGTTTATTAAAGCATTATTTACATCAGATACAGCAGGATGTAGTCCTTTGATTGCTAGTTTTACAAATTCATCTTATGGAGCTGATAGTTATTTGTGGAAATTTGGAGATGGAACAGCTTCAACACTTCAAAATCCAACTCATACATTTATAAATAACTCTGCTGTTGATTCAATTTATCACATTACTTTAACAGCACAATCGCAATATGGATGCTCTGATAGTTTAAAAGCAACTGCAATTATACATCCATCGCCAATTGCAAGCTTTACTGCAAACCCTGCTAGTCAAATTTTTCCGTCCTCAACTGTTGACATTCAAAATAATAACGATAACTCAAACTGGAATTATTTGTGGAATTTTGGAGATGGAAGTTCATCATCAGTTTCGCAACCAAGTTCACATATTTATCAAAGTTTCGGGCAATATACTATAAACTTAATTGTTAATTATCAATATTGTATTGATTCATTAAGTAAATTAATTGAAATAATTGCCACTCCACCAATTGCCGATTTTGATTCGTCTGCAAGTGGCTGTCCTCCATTAACAGTAGTGTTTAATAATAAATCAACAAATGCCGACACATATTTTTGGGAATTTGGCGACAACAATACTTCTTCAGAATTTGAACCAGAGCATATATATTCAAATCCAGGGACATATCATGTAAAGTTAACTGTTTATGGACCTGGTGGCGAAGACGACTCATCTGGTGTTATAATTAATGTTTTTCAAAATCCAACTGCTTTATTTACAATTAGTCCAAACTTAGTTTATTTGCCCGAACAACCAATAAATTGTTACAATTTATCAACTTATGCCGATTCGTACTTATGGGATTTCGGCGACAATCAAACTTCAATCGAATCTGACCCAAAACATATTTATTCAGAGGTTGGGACTTATACAATTTCATTGACGGCTATTACAGAAAATGATTGCAAAGATACTTATATAGCTCCTGATGTTGTTACTGCAGATGTTAGTGGGAAAATAGTTTATCCAAATGCATTTACTCCAAATCCTAATGGTGCTAATGGAGGACAATATGACAAATTAGATTACTCAAATGATATATTTTTTCCAATTCAAGAGGGTGTTGAAGAATTTCACATGGAAGTTTATACACGTTGGGGCGAATTGATTTTTGTAAGTGAAGATATTAATATTGGTTGGGATGGATATTATAATGGAGAGTTATGTAAACAAGATGTTTATGTTTGGAAAGTACGTGGTAAATATATTAATGGTGAGAATTTTAATAAAATTGGAGATGTAACTCTGTTAAGATGAAGTTAGAAGTTTGAGGTTTGAGGATTAAAAATATAAGATATGAAAACAAATTTAACGATTTTAGTTTTGTTCCTTAGTGCAACAATGCTATTTGCTCAAGATAAGGAAGTTAAAAAACAAATCAAAGCTAAATTTGAGGAAGCAAATTACTATTATCAGTACGATAATTTTCATTTAGCTTTACCGGTTTTGCTTGATATTTTAAAGCTTGACAGTACTAATATTGATGCTATTTACAAAACTGCAATTTGTACTTACAACACAAAACGCAATAAACAAGAATCGTATAAATATTTTGAAAAAGCTCAACTTGAGTTTAAAGAGTCGTACTTTTATTTAGGCTTACTAAATCATGATAACGAATTATTTGACAATGCATTAGACTATTTGATTAAGTACAAAAACTGGGACGGAATAAAAAAATATTCTAATGATGAGGTAGATTACTACATGAACAAATGCGTTTATGCTAAAGAAATGATGTTTAGCAAAATAAATGTAAATTTTCAAGTTTTGGGAGATAGTATTAATACTGAATATCTGGATTATGCAACTGTTTTATTACCAGATGAATCTTTAATGTATTTTACTTCACGAAGAAGTGGCGGAACTAGCGATTTAAAAGATCCATTGGGCGAATACTACGAAGATATTTATGTGTCTCACAATAAACTTGGAAAATGGTCAGCTCCTACTCTTTTAACTGCACCAATCAACACTACATTGCATGATGCCTGTGTTACAATAACTTCTGATGGACAAGAATTATATATTTACAGAACAAATGCGGATTTATCAGGTGGAGATATTTATTTATCGAAAAATATTGAAGGAACATGGTCAGAACCTGAAAAAATCAAATCTGATATAAATTTTAAAAATTCGTGGACTCCAAGTGCAAGTATCTCTCCTGATAATAATTACATCTATATTTCTAGCAATAGAGAAGGCGGTTTTGGAGGAAAAGATATTTATAGAGTTACAAAATTACCAAATGGAGATTGGAGTTTAGCCGAAAATTTAGGTTCAGCAATAAACACTCCTTATGATGAAGATGCTCCGTTTATTCATCCCGATGGAAAAACCTTATTTTTTAGTTCAAAAGGACACAGAGGAATGGGAAATTATGACATTTTCAAATCTATATTAAATGAAGATGGAACATGGACAGCACCAGAAAACATTGGATATCCGCTCAATAGCGTAAGAGACGATATTTATTATGTTGCAACACCTGATGGTAAAAGAGGTTATTTTTCATCGAACAGAAAAGGTGGAGTTGGCGAAACCGACATTTACTCAGTTGATTTACTGGATAATCCTGCAAATTACATTTTATTACGAGGAACTGTAAGTACAAACGACCCAGTTTTTGCTCCTGTAAAAGCCACAATTTCTATTATTGATTATCAAACAAAAGAATTGCAGGGAATTTATCGTACAAATGCTGAAAATGGAAAATATCTTATGGTATTACTTCCAAAAAGAAAGTATAAGATGGTTGTAGAATCTGAGGGCTTTTTCAGCGTTGTTGACGAAATTGATATGACAAAAAAATTAAGAATTGAGGATATTTTTAAAAATGTAACTCTACAAAGATTAAAAACTGAAGAACCAAAGGAAGCTCCTGTAAACGATAATGAATAAACTGTTTTTCATATTATGTTTTCTGACTTTTTCTTTAGTTTCTAAAGGACAGGACCCACAATATTCGCAGTTTTATGCTGCACCACTTTATCTTGCTCCATCGTTTGCTGGTGGCACAGAGGGTAGCAGAGTAATTATCAATTATCGAAATCAGTGGCAACAAGTTCCCGGAGCGTTTAATACTTATTCACTTTCGTACGACCATTATATTCCGAACGTAAGAAGTGGCGTTGGTTTTTTGTTTATGAGAGACCAAGCCGGAAGTGGCAAATTAAATACTACAAATGCAGGATTCCAATATTCATACAGCATTCCTATAAATCGAAAATGGGAAGTACGACCGGGTATTCATTTTCTTTTTGCACAACGTGGAATAAATTTTAACAAGCTGGTTTTTGGCGACCAAATAGTTTATAATTCTCAAACTTCTGTAGAAATTCCAAGCGATAAAAAAGTAAATTATTTCGATTTTTCGGCTTCAGGGCTTGCATATTCAGATAGAAACTGGATTGGAGCATCATTCGACCATCTTTTAAAGCCAAATCAATCGCTTACAGGGAATTCGAGCAAAATTCCATTAAAATATTCTGTTTTTGGAGGAACAAAATTTGCAATTAATGGAAGATTTGGAAAATACGACGAAGAAACTATTTCATTGGCATTTCATTTCAAGTCTCAGGCTGAATACGACCAGCTTGATTTAGGAATTTACTGGGCAAAAAGACCGTTGGTTATTGGCGTATGGTACAGAGGCTTACCTCTTATAAAAGATTACGAAAATAAGTATCGAAATCAAGATGCGTTTGTGGTTTTAGCAGGTTATCAATTAGAAGATTTAAAAATTGGTTATAGCTATGATTTTACAATTTCACATCTTGCTTCAAACACAGGTGGGTCGCATGAAATATCAATAATATTTGAATTCTGGCAAGACCAAAAAGTTAGAAAAAAACGAAAAAGAGTTGTGGTTTCTTGTCCTAAGTTTTAAAAAGGCAATCAACTAGCATTACAAAAACTAAAACATTAAAAGAACGTATCAACAACACGCAATTGGTAGCATTAATAAACTTATGAATTCGGAACAAAATATAATTTTCTACAATACGGCAGACGGTAAAGCTAAAGTAGCCTTATTTGCAAAAGACGGCAATATATGGATGAACCAAAACCAGCTTTCTGAACTTTTTGCCACCTCAAAGCAAAATATTGGTCAGCATATAGCCAGTATATTGAATGATAATGAATTAGACGAAGATTCAGTTGTAAAGAATTACTTTACAACTGCCGCCGACGGCAAACAATATAATGTTAACTTCTACTCCTTAGATATGATACAAACCGATGAATACGATATTGAAGAATTAAAACATATCGAAAACGAAATAAAAAATAATATTGGTAATGATGCCAAAAATAGTTGGTGATTATGGCAAACATAAAAGATTTTACAAACGCAGGATATTCAGTTTTAGACACATAAAACATCGATAAAAGAACAGAAAAAAGAACACAAGTCGTTAGGAAAACAATTAAAACTCTCAGTTTTTTGCTAAACAATCCCCGTAAATCCCATAAATGCCATAGCTAAAAGTCCTGCTATAACAAGTGCTATTGGAATTCCTTTCATTCCTTTTGGAATGTTCATTAGGTCGAGTTGTTCTCTTATTCCTGCAAAAATTACTAATGCTAAACCAAAACCTATTGCAATTGAAGCCGAATATACAACGCCTTCCAATAAATTATAATTTTTCTGAATTGTTAAAATTGCAACTCCAAGCACAGCACAGTTTGTAGTAATTAATGGGAGAAAAATTCCTAAAGCCTGATATAATGGAGGACTAATCTTTTTCAAAATTATTTCTACCATCTGAACTAATGCAGCAATTACGAGAATA
>Ga0154347_1188_pt1 | contig 37637 bp, 34 predicted proteins | sample RifGroA2_FD_115875 | JGI IMG/M metagenome (GOLD analysis project Ga0154347, IMG submission 115875) | Bacteroidetes bacterium GWA2_31_9
AAAATTCAAATGTACAGGGATTTTATATTATAATTGATTTAGGATGCCTATATAACCGAAAATATTTTCGATGAATTAATCGGAAAACTTTCACCGTTGATGAAATACCGCGATTCGGTTATACCTCTTGGACTTGCCAGATACAATTTCAACGACATTATTTATTCCAAAGAAAAAGTTGAGTTTGGACCACAACACGAATCGGTAAGCATTACACGATACAAAGAATTGGTAGAAGAAAAAATTAATGCATTACTTTCGTCGAATCCTATTTTACAAAAACTTAAGCAGGGAAAATTACTTAATCAGACTGAATCTGAACAACTGGCTGAAGCATTGCATAACGAACATCCTCACATTACTATTGATTTGCTTCGTAAAGTTTACAATCATCGCAAAGCTGAAATTGTTCAATTTGTAAAACATATATTGGGAATTGAAAAACTCGAAACTTTTCCCGATTCTGTTTCCAAATCATTTGATAAATTCATCACAGAACATACTTACCTAAACAGCCGTCAGTTAGATTTTCTTAAATTATTACAAAGCTTTTTGATAGAAAAAGGCGATGTAGAAAAACGAGATTTAATTACAGCACCATTTACACAAATTCACCCTGATGGTATTAGGGGTGTTTTCTCCAATAAAGAAATAGAGGAGATAATTTTATTCATTAAACAAATAGCAGCATAATATGCTTACACAAACTCTTAAAAGTAAAGTTGCCGCACTTTGGGATAAATTCTGGAGTGGAGGTATTTCTAATCCTCTGAATGCAATTGAGCAAATTACCTATTTGCTTTTTATAAAGCAACTTGACGAAACCGATAAACGAAAAGCAAGTAATGCTGACTTTCTGGGCGAAAAATACAAATCAATTTTTTCAGGAAAATATTTTCCTCCCGGAGTTGACGATAAAGACGAAAAAAACGCTATTGAAAAAGAAACATTACGCTGGAGTTACTTTACCCGTATGCCAAGCGAAGAAATGCTGTTACAAGTACAAAGCCGAGTATTTCCCTTTATTAAGCAACTCGAAGAAGTAAATTCTTTTTTTACAAAACACATGGCAAATGCAGCTTTCCTTATACCAAGCGGAAGAATGCTCACCGAAGCTACCAAAACCATTGACGAAATTTATAAAGAACTCGAAAAAGAAAACCGTTTTATTGATGCACAGGGCGATTTTTACGAATATCTGCTTGATGCCTTACGCAGTTCAGGCAAAAACGGACAATTTCGCACACCACCACATATTATAGAACTTATTGTTGAATTAGTTGAACCAAAACTTGGAAACCGTATTGCCGACCCTGCAAGTGGCACAGCAGGTTTTTTATTGGCTGCATACAAATATCTGATTACACAATTTACAAGTGATAATTATATCGCAGAAGATGATAACGGTTTTAAACGTGGTACTCTTGCCGATAAATTAGTTGACGAAAAAGCAAAGAAAATGCTTAACGAAGACACCTTTTTTGGTTTTGATATAGACCCGACAATGATTCGTATTGGGCTGATGAACTTGATGATGCACGGCATAACTCAGCCAAAAATTGACTATAAAGATACATTAAGTAAACACTACAACGAAGACAATGCCTACGACATTGTAATGGCAAATCCGCCCTTTACAGGAAGTATTGACAAAGGCGACCTAAATGAAACATTTACTGTTGCTACTACAAAATCTGAATTGCTTTTTGTTGAACGTATTTACAAAATGCTACGTATGGGCGGAACTGCCGGAGTTGTTGTGCCACAGGGAGTTTTATTTGGAAGTGGAAACGCATTTAAAGATATTCGCAAAATCTTGATAAACAAATGCGAACTGAAAGCAGTTATAAGTATGCCAAGCGGTGTATTTAAGCCTTATGCAGGAGTTGCAACAGCTATTTTGGTTTTTACAAAAGGCGGCGAAACCAATAATGTGTGGTTTTACGAAATGCAAGGCGATGGTTACAGCCTAGACGATAAACGAAACCCATATTTAGGAACTGACGGCAAACGAGATTTTGGCGATTTGCATTTAATTATTGATGCTTTCCGTAAAGGTAATTCAAAAAAAGAAAGCGATCGCAGCCTGAAACATTTCTTTGTTCCGAAAAAGGAAATCGAAGAAAACGATTACGATTTAAGCCTGAGTAAATACAAAGAGGAAGTTTATGAAGAAATTGTGTATGAAAACCCTGAATTTATTATTGCTAAACTCGAAAGCATTGAACTTGAAATATCAAATGGAATAAAGGAGCTTAAAGAGATTTTATAAATGGATAACATTCAGAAATTAACTACACAAATTTTTGAAGTTCACCAATACTTTAAAAATTATGCAAATAAGCAAATTAATAATGCCCTTACATTGCGTAATTGGCTTGTGGGATATTATATAGTTGAGTATGAGCAAAAAGGAAAAGACAGGGCAGATTATGGCGAAAAAACACTTAAATCCTTATCAGGCAAGTTAAGCGAAAAAGGATTAAAAGGCTTTTCAGACCGTAATTTAAGATTGTACCGCCAGTTTTATCAGGAATATCCACAGATTTGGCAATTCATCATTGCCAAATTTCAAAATTCAGATAATCAGATAGATAAAATTTGGCAATTGCCAATTGCCAAATCCCATCAAGAGAAAAAAAATACAGATATTGGTATCGAATCTATGCCTGTTGAAATTTTAATAGATAAATTAAGCTATACCCACTTTATAGAACTTATAAAAATTGCAGAACCGCTAAAACGAACTTTCTACGAATTGCAAATTATTAAAAACAACCTTACGGTTGAGCAATTACAACGAAGTATTAACAGTATGTTGTACGAGCGAACCGGATTGAGTTCCAATAAAGAAGCGGTTTTGAAAAAGCATACAAACGAAAGTTTGATGCAACTACCAGACATTATCAAAAATCCATATATACTCGATTTTCTTGGGATTGAAGAAAAGTCTGAATATTCCGAAACCGAACTGGAACAGGCAATTATAAATCATTTACAAAAATTTCTGATTGAGTTGGGACGTGGCTTTTGTTTCGAAGCCCGCCAAAAACGAATTACATTCAACAACCGACATTATCGTATTGATTTGGTTTTTTATCACCGTATTTTGAAATGCCATGTATTGATTGATTTAAAAATGGGAGAGTTTGACCATTCCGATGCAGGGCAAATGAATTTGTATCTGAACTATTATAAAGAAAACGAAATGAGCCAGTACGATAACCCTCCGGTTGGAATTATTCTGTGTTCGCAAAAAGACAATGCTCTTGTGCATTATGCCACAGGCGGACTACCACAGGAAGTTTTTGTGAGCCGCTACCTGCTTCAGTTGCCTTCCGAAGAAGAACTGAAAAAACTTATAAACGATGAAATAAAACAACATGAAGTTTGAAAAATTTAAAAATATAATTACTGATAATACTTCAAATTATTACAAAATTAATAAAGAACATTATTTGTCTAGTGGTCAGTATAAAATTATAGACCAAGGTAAAGATTTTATTGGAGGTTATACAAATGATAAAAATTTAGTTATAGAAACTAAATATCCCGTTATAATTTTTGGTGACCATACAAGGATATTTAAATATATAGATTTTCCTTTTGCAATTGGGGCTGATGGAGTAAAGGTTTTACATGTAAATCAGAACAATGCCTATCCTAAATATATCTATTATTATTTAAAATCGGTTAGACTTCCAAATGCAGGGTACAGTAGGCATTTTAAATTTTTAAAGGAATTTGAATTACCTGTACCAGAAAAACTCGAAGACCAAATAAAAATCTCCACTATTATAAGCAAAGCCGAAACCCTTATAAAGCAACGCAAAGAAAGCATTGATTTGTTAGATGTGTTTTTGAAAAGTACTTTTTTGAAAATGTTTGGCGACCCGATTAAGAATGAAAAAAATTGGAATTTTGATTTGCTTGGTGATTCAGCAATAAAAATAACAGATGGAGAACATCTAAGCCCTAAGTTAACACAGGAGGGTTTTTATATAATTATGGCAAAAGATGTTTTGGATGACAAAGTGGATTTTACTCAAAATAATTTTGTTTCAGAGCCAGACTTTATAAAATTCACTAAGAAGTGTAATCCTGAAAATGGAGATGTTCTATTAGTAAGTAGAGGTGCAACTATTGGGAGGTGTGTAGTCGTGCATGTAGATAAACCTTTCTGTTTAATGGGAAGTGTCATTCTTATTAAACCTAATAATAATAAACTGACAGGAACATTCATTAACTATCTTTTTAAAAATGATTCATTATACAGGAAGTTGATTGTAACGTCAGGTTCAAGTGCACAACAAGCAATTTATATTGCAGGACTGAAGAAAGTTAAAACGATTGTTCCACCAATTGAACTACAAAATCAATTTTCCAAAATTGTTAAGAAAGCAGAATCACTTAAACAACAACTTAAAAATGGCTTAAATGAATTGGAACAGCTTTATGGCTCACTGAGCCAAAGGGCGTTTGAAGGGGAGTTGGATTTGAGTAAGGTTAATATTGAAAAAAGTGAATTTAATCTGGTTACACAAAAAGAAAAGTACCCTGAAATAAACAATGAAATACTAAAAGTAATTGAAGCTGCTAATTCTATAACTAAACAATTTGAGAAGGTTACTGAAATTGAAAAAGTAGCTAATAGGTTTAATAAATACTTTGAAAAATGGGAAAATCTTAACAAGCCGTTTAAAAGCCTTCCAAAAATACCACCTGCAATAATAGAAGCACAACAACGTATTGAAAAGATTCAATCTATATTTACTGAAAACTCTAAAACAAAAGATAAGCTTTCATGGGATAAAGTTTCATCCAAACAAATAGCACGTTTGATTAGAGAAAAATATTGGGATGAAGAGAAGAATTGCAGTTTTCATATAAATTGTGAAATGCTTTTCAGATTTTTAAACGAAGAACATATCATATTTCCCTACTATCATTCTTCAGAAGAATTAAAGATGAATTCAAAATTGAATGAAGCTGATGATTTTAAATCATTGATATTTTATGCATTAAAAAATGAGAATCCTTATTTGAGACTGAATCAGTTTTTTTATAATGGCGAAGAGGAAAATTTCACATTAAATATTACATCTGAAGATTATGAGTTAATTAAAAATAAAACAAAAGAAGAGCGATCGGGTATATATTTTACAATTGCAAAATGAAATTAATCAGTGTAAAAATAATTGGTAAAAATTTTCGGAGCTTATCGGCAAATAAACTTTATTCCTATAATTATACATTTGAATCAGAAAAGCTTTCTACTAAAATATTTGCAGGGTTAAATGGTAGCGGTAAATCTAATTTTCTGGAATTGTTTTCTGAGATTTTCTATTTTTTAGAATTATGCCAACTTGATACTGTTTCAAATAATGAAAAAGCTACAAAAAATTTTGGATTTGAAATACAATATTATTTGCCAATTTCCAAAATAGATTTTGAAAAATTATTTGAAACCGAGATAAATGATTCAGTTGAATCTTATATAAAAGATAATTTACATTTAACTCAAAACAATAGAGAGGAGTTTATTAAAATACATTATAATGAAATTGATGAGTTTGAAAAATTTGTATGGAATCAATTATCAAGTTTATTAAGAGATAATCATATACACGTAAGAATTAGCAAGAGATTAGGTGAAAAACCCGAATATTCAATACAAACAAATGATGAATACAAAATATATCGTTTAATTGAAAATAACAAAGAAAGTATTTTACCTAAGAAAATAATTGCATACACATCTGGTCAAAACGAGTTATTAAGTAATCCGTTTTACAAGCTTAAATATCATTACTTCAAAATATTTGAAAATAAAAAGAAGATTGAAGATGGAGACCAGTTGGCAGATAATCATCGAATGTTTTTTCTTGATTACAGTAATAATTTTTCCATTTTTATTGCAAATATGTTGCTGGCTGATGATTTAAAAATTAGTTATCTTAAAGAAATATTAGAAATTAATGATTTACAATCATTTAGAATAACCCTAAATACAAATGAACTTTATAAAAAGGTCATTCTTAAAAATAGAAGAATAACTGTAAATCTTCTAAAATTAAAACAATGTGCAACAACATGGGTAGAAAAAAATGTAGAAGAACATAATTTATTAATTCTTGATTTTTTTGTAAATCGGGCAACCAAAGATGCTTTTAAATTTCACTTTGGCTCAGCATTTAACTTATTTAGTTTTTTTTATGAACTCGAAATATTTAATCTTTATCAGGTTGATGAAAATACCAGAAATTCTATGCTACAGGTTCATAAATCATATAATGTAAATGATGAATCTTCAAAACCAGACCCATCAAGGCTTACATTCAGAATAGAAAAAATAATAATTAGTAAAAACTTAGGCAAAGATAAACCACCAGCAGAAATTTATTACAAAGCACTCTCCGATGGTGAACACCAGTTTATAGAAGTACTTGGCACAGTTTTAATGATGGAACAACCTGGCTGTTTGTTTCTCCTCGATGAACCCGATACGCATTTTAATCCAAAATGGAGGGCAAAACTTATTCAGCTTTTAAATTATATGGCAGCCACCTCATTTGACAGTGAAGGCAATGTTGAGAAGGTAAGAAGTCAGGAAATAATATTAACCACACATTCGCCTTTTGTTATTTCAGATAGCAATAAGGAGGATGTGTACAAATTCGACAAAATAAATGGAGAAGTAAGATATATTAATCCTAAAATTGAAACCTATGGAGCATCAATGAGTTTGCTCTTACAGGAAATTTTCGACAGAAAAATTTCAATTTCAGATTTATCAAATACTGAACTTGAAAAACTTCGTACTGAAATTAAAGAACTTAAATCAAATGATGCAATTAAAGAAAAAATTGAAGAGACTAAAGAAAAGCTCTTAGATTTTGGCGAAAGTATCGAAAAATTCGATATGTATAGCTTTCTTAGACACATTGAAAAAGAGATTGAAAGCAAATAATGATTTACGCTTATAAATATTTATCTCATAAGATTGAAAAATTTCATGAAAACATTGCTTACTTCTTTGAGCAAATGTTTAAGCATGATTTGGCTGTATATAATGATGATGTTTTGTTTAAAGCAGATTTCAAAATAATTATTAATGATTCTAACAAATTAGTTGGTAATTTTAAGGAAATTACAGAGAAATATCATAAATTAAGTAATGCTGATAAAAAAACGATTCAGGATGCATATAAAAACAATTGTGAAATTGAACATTTATGTAATAATACAGGAGCTTATAAACCTGTAAAATATACTGAAATTAGCGATACTGCTTTTAGGAAGGTATTGAAAGATTTTTTAACAGAACTTTGGGATGAATATTATTTTGTTAATTCAATTAAAGATAATTTCGGAACAATTCAGGAACATTTTACAGCTTTTAAAAAACATCAGACTGCTAAAGTTTGCCCATTTTGTGGATTATTACCATTAAAACCGTCAACAAGTATTCATAGAAATGCTTATGACCATTATATTCCAAAATCATTGTATCCGTTTGTTTCAGTGAATTTCAAAAATTTATTTCCAATGTGCAATGAATGTAATAGTGATGAAAAGAAACAAACTGATACTCCGTATAATAATAATTTGTGCAGAAGGAAAGTTTTTTATCCATTTGATACTTTTTATGATTCCAGTAAACTTGAAATATCAATAACTGCAAATCATGTTTTTAAATTTAAAAATATTAATCAGGTATTAGAAGAAAATGATTGGGATTTAGCCATTTTGCTGGCTGGAATAGAAGACCCAAGATTAGTTTCTTGGGATGAGATTTTTTGTATAAAAAGACGATATAAAGAAAATTTAATTGATTATCAAATTACGTGGTTCGATGATTTTGTAGTAAAACGTTACATAGAAAATACAAAAGATGGTTTACATTATAACAGATTTAAAGATATATTATTAGACGAAGCAAAATCACAAATTAAAGATAATCCATTGAGCGTGTTACGATATGTATATTTTAACTTTCTATTCTCCTTACCTGATTTTGAAACCAGATTAATTGAAACTATAAACGTTAAATAAAACCTTTTGCAATGGCTTTAATTGATGATATTAATAAATATGGCGGTTTAACTAAAATAAAAGAATTTTATGAAAAGCTGTCCTTTGCTGAAGCAATTGAAAAAGCTTCTTCAGGAATAAATCCAAATGGAAAGATGGATAGGCATATGTGTCATATTGGTTATAAAGTATGCAACCAAGGATATGAATTATTAAAAAATGACGAAAATAAGATTCAAAATTGTCTATGTTTTGAAAAATTAATTGAAATAACAAATAACCTCACAAGCATTCAAGGATTAGGCGATTTATGGAGTTACGATACTGCTTTACGAATAGGGTTCAATTTGGGAGTTTATCCAAACAAAGTATATGTACATGCAGGAGTAAGAAAAGGTGTTAAAAAAATAGCTCCTAATATTAAAATAAAAAGAAAAATGGATTTAAGCCAATTTCCTGCTGAAATGCAAACTTTAACACATTATGAAGCAGAGAATTTTCTTTGTATTTATGGTAAATAATTTATTGGTTAATTATGTTATATAATATTAGTTATAAAAAAACGGATTTCGATTTATCAACTAAAAGTGTAAGAATATATGGCTTAAATAAAAAGAGATTGAATGAATTTATAATCAAATATGAGAGAGGGATAGACAATTTTTTCTATTGTGGAAAAAGCTATTACATTGGAAGTATTTTAGAAATTAAAGTATATGATACCTCTTATAAAGATGGGATTACAAAAGAAGGGATTGATGATTATATTATTAAAAATACGAAAATTTTTGCGGTATCTTTATCGGAATTTGGTATTGATGTAACTGATGAATTTATAAAAGGACCTTTTGGCTTTAAAAAAGAAACAAATGAATTATTAACTATTACAAACAAAACTTTGTCCTACATAGATTTAACTCGAGTTGAAGAATTAAAAAACATAACAAACCCAAATTTTGATTTAAAAAAACTAATTCGATTATGCGAAGAGTTAAATATTGCTTATCAAAATACATGTTATTATTCTGTTGGTGCTTTAGTTAGAGCAATTATTGACCACTTACCACCAGTTTTTCAATTTAAGAATTTTGATGAAGTAGCTAATAATTATAAATCAGAAGGAAATTCAAGGAGTTTTACAAATTCAATGAAGCATCTGAATAGCCCTATGAGGTTTATATCTGATGCTTCTATTCATTCTCAAATAAGAAAATCAGAAATTTTACCTAACGAAACTCAAATTGATTGCAAAAAAGAATTGGATGTATTATTGGGAGAAGTTATTAGGGTTTTGAAATTGTAAACATCACCCCGCCACCAACCCATTCAACCTCACCAAATTAACCACATCCTCATAATTATACCTCAGCACAAACTGCCGATTATAAGGATTATGCCAGTCTTCGGCAAGTTTGAAAATATTTGATTTATAGCGGGTCTGGCTACGCTTAACCATCTTTTGCATGGTTGAGGTTTTACTTCAATCGATATTATGTTGAAAGGCTTTGCCTTACAAAAAGCAAAATAACAAAATTTCAAAACCACAGTCATAACTTATGTTTAGTATCAGAAAAATCAGCTAAAGCCTGATATAATCACTATGAAGCATAAATGTTTTTTTTGTTTCCATAAAAATTTAATATTATAATGTTAAAACTATGCAAACAAAAGCAGTTTAAAAAATGCAATACGCTGCAATACAGTGAATAAGAACATGCTTCAGTGTCCATAAAAATTATTTTTCTATGGACCCTGATTTGTCTTTAAGATTTGTCTGTTTTTTGCTTATTTCGCAAAAGTAAAAAAGCCCGAAAATCAGTGATTTTCAGGCTTTTTCTTTATTTTGCTTTTTGTTTTGGCGGAAAGGGCGGGATTCGAACCCGCGGTACACTTTTGGCGTACACACGCTTTCCAAGCGTGCTCCTTAAGCCACTCGGACACCTTTCCTGAGCCTACAAAATTAAAAGAAATAAACAATTTAAACTATATTTTCAAAATTTAATGTTATTAAAATTTAATAGTTTTTAATTATTTCGCTTCATAATATTTTTAATTTTACAAAGTTATTTTAAAGAATTAAAACATCAATAATATGAACAACTTAGCAAAAGTAAATGAGCTTGAAGGATTAACAAATGAAATATCACAACTAATTTGGCACATTAAGAAAAATAATACTGAAAATATTGAAATTGAAATAGATTTGTTGATGCAAAAATTCAGAACAGCTTATGATAATTGTTTGGCATTAAAATATTCTCCAAAAAATATTGTTGAAATTGAGACCAAAGAGCCAGAATTAAAAACTGAACAAAAACTTGAGTATTTTGAACCTGTTATTGAAAAAATATCTATCACCGAAAAGATAGAGCCTGAACAAGTTATTGAAAAAGAAATGATTCAAGAACCAATAGTTGAAAATGTTGTAGTGAAAGAAGAAGTATCAGAAATTGAAATTGAAAAGGAAAAACCAATAATAGAAAATATAAGTCAAACAACACCTGAGAAATTGCTTAAAAAGGAAAATGAAATAATCGCCGATATGTTTGAAAATAAGCGATCTATTAATGAAAAAATAGCTCCAAACAAACGAGATTTAGCAACAAAATTTAAGGATAATCCTATAAAAGATATTAATTCGGCAATAGGACTTAACGATAAGTTTCTTTTTATCAGAGAATTATTTTCGAATAATGGAGAAATATATTCTAATGCAATTGAAAAATTAAATAGTTTTGAAAATCTTGATCAGGCAATGCAATTTATTAATACTGAATTTCATTGGGATGCTAAAAATCCTACTTTTAATAAGTTTTTAGAATTGGTTTATCGAAGATATATTTCGTAAGAAATGCTACTAAAACTACAAAACTATAAATCCCAAAATTTGTACCGATATTTCGGAAAAATAAATACTATCAGCACAATAGCTTTAGAGAAATTTTGTGTTTTTGTGCTTCCGATAAATCGGAACAACTTGTCCCGACTTTTCGCATGGGCGTTAACTTAATAATTAATTTTATGCTATAATGCAGAATATTACAGATATACAACTATTAAAAACAAGTTCCTTTGGGAACGTAATGTTGGTAGAAAATAACATCCCCTCTAATTTGAATCTCTTTAGGGATGAAATATTGTCTTTAAAATCAATATTATATTTCGTACCTACGGCACTTTTATGTGGGGCTAAATTTCCTTCTACCAATATTTTGTCCCTAGCGGGACAAGTTAAGTTCACCCCGTTGGATAGATAATAATAAATATTGTACTTTTATTAAAATTTGTTATCCAACGGGGTGAACCCTGTTAGATAGCTAATTTAAAAGAACGAAAAAAAATGAAAGAATTATCTATCAGGGTAAACGCCAATGCGACTTTTCGGAAAGTCTTTGTGGCAAAATTTTTTTTTTCAGGGTTGACTTATTAATAACAAAATTATATTTAGGTGAAATTATTGTTTATTCTTATTGTGTTTTTTGTCTTTTTATTAAAGATTATAAATGCACAGGATATAAATTATGCTCGTAAAATTATAGACGAACTTACTTCTGAAAAATATCATGGAAGAGGATACACTTTTAATGGGGATAAAAAAGCTGCAAAATATATTGCAAATCAGCTCAAAGAAAATAATGTCAATCCGTTAGGAAGTAGTTATTTTCAGGCATTTAATTTAAATGTAAATACATTTCCATCAAAAATTAAATTGAAAATAGGAGATATTGAATTAAAATCAGGAATAGATTTTATGATTTCTCCAGTATCAAAAGGTTTTAACGGCGATTTTGAAGTTTTTGTTATAGACAGTACGCTTTTGAATAATGACTATGATTATGTAAATATACTGACAAATGATTGTAAAAATAAATTTGTCATAATTGACACTACTGGAGTTAATAACAAGGAGCGAAAAGTAGGAATTTTGGATTTAGCAAAAATCAATAAATTTGAAGCTAAAGGGATTATAATTGTAGCAAAAAAAATAATGTACTCGGTATCAACAATTGAGTCAAGTTTTTGCAAAATTTATATAACAAGTAGTGCATACTATAGGCTAAAATTGCCAATAAAGAGCCTTGAAATTAAATGTAAAAACAAGTTTCTCGAAAACTATGAAACGCAAAATGTAATAGGCTTAATTTCAGGCAAATCAGATTCTTTAATTGTATTTACATCACATTACGATCATTTGGGAACAATGGGATCGGATGTTTTTTTTCCTGGAGCCAACGATAATGCAAGCGGAGTTTCAATGAATCTTAATCTATCAAAATATTTTGCAGATATTGACACGCTTAAATATTCTGTTGCATTTTTATTTTTTAGTGCTGAGGAAGCTGGCATACTTGGCTCTAAATATTTTGTTGAACATCCTTTGTTTCCATTAAGTAAAATAAAGTTTCTTATTAACCTTGACCTTGTTGGAACAGGCGATGATGGTATTTGTATTGTAAATGGTGCAGTTTTGAAAAGGGAATTTGAATTATTCAACAAAATTAATGAAGATGAAAAATTAGTTTCTGTTGTTAAAGCACGTGGAGAAGCTGCAAACAGCGATCATTATTTTTTCTATAATTCTGGAGTTAAATCAGTTTTTATTTATACACTTGGAGGGGTTGCTGAGTATCATAATCCATTGGATATTAGCAAAACTCTGCCCTTAACACGATACAATGAATTATTTAAATTATTAACCGAATTTGTAAGACTTTATGAGTAAGCTTTATATAATACCAACACCTATTGGAAACCTTGAGGATATTACTTTAAGAGCTTTAAGGATTTTGAAAGAAGTAGATTTGATTTTGGCAGAAGATACTCGTGTTACTAAAAAACTATTAATACATTTTGGAATTGAAAAAAGTGTTCAATCGTATCATTCTTTTAATGAGCATAAAGTAGTTGGTCAGTTAGTTAACAAGATTCAATCTGGCGTTGTAACTGCCTTAGTTTCTGATGCTGGAACACCTGGAATTTCTGATCCAGGTTTTTTAATTACAAAACATTGTTTAGAAAACAATATTAAGGTTGAATGTTTGCCTGGAGCAACAGCTTTTGTTCCAGCTTTGGTAAAATCTGGGTTTGCTTCAGATAGTTTTTGTTTCGAAGGATTTTTACCACAGAAGAAAGGCCGACAAACAAAACTAAAAGAATTAGCACTTGAAAAACGTACAATAATTTTGTACGAATCTCCTCATAAAATATTAAAAACCTTAGCTCAAATAGTTGAATTTTTTGGCGAAGATAGAAATGTTTCTGTTTCCAGAGAATTAACAAAAATTTATGAAGAAACAATAACTGGAAATATACAAGAAGTTTTAAAATATTTTTCTGAAAAACAAATACGTGGGGAATTTGTATTGATTATTGAAGGAGTAAAAAAATAAATATTATTTATTTTCAACTGGTTCAAAATAAAACGCATAATAAAATTTCCACTTTAGCACAAACAGCAAATAAAAGAATACATGCAAGCAGACAATTCATTAGAGAAATAAAAAACGACAAAATAACTAAAGAATGGCAAACAACTAATATGTGTGGTCTTATGCAAGAACTAGGTGTAATCCCAAAACAATAATAATTATTTTCAAAATTGTAAAAGCAGCATCACAACTTGTTAAATCAACAATGACACATACGTTTAAGGCTACAATAGATATAATTGGAATAAACCCTTTCGTTTATGTACCTGAACAAATTCTGAAAGAAATATTCGCTCAGTCTGGAAAAGACAAAGGTCATATTCCTATTGCTGTTTTTATAAACAATAAAAAACATCAACAAACATTGGTTAAATTCAGTGGCGATTGGAGGTTATACATTAATACTACCATGCTTAAAAATTCGCCCAAACGAGTTGGTGAAACAATTGATATTGCCATTGAATTTGACCCTTCCGACAGAACAATTAAACCTCACCCTGATTTTTTACTTGCTCTAAACCAAAATACAGAAGCAAAACAAGCGTTTGAAAGCTTATCGGCTTCGCGACAAAAGGAAATTATTCGCTACATTTCGTTTTTAAAGTCTGTTGAAAGTGTAACAGCGAATGTGCAAAAAGCAATAGGTTTTTTAACTGGCAAAAACAGGTTCGTTGGCAGGGATAAACCATAAACTATTAAACCTTTAAACTCTTCAACTCATCAACCCATCAACTATTAAAAATACCTCATCTTTTGCGATCGCTTTGCCTCATTTGCATTATACAAAGGCTTGCTTTTTGGATATTTTATTGAATAAATTAGATTTATTTTTTCAGATTTTCCGGGTTCTAAATTTAAATTCCAAACAAGTTTTCCTGAAAGCAAATCTTGTTGTGCATTTGAAATATTTGTAATTTCGGTTTCAATTTCACTATCCTGACTTACAGGAACTTGATCCTGAATTTCAATCTGAATAGCTAATTTTCTGTTGTTTTTTACAATAATTTCATAAGCCTGAGTTTCTTTACGTTTCGATCCAATTAATTTTGTGCTACTAAAATCTTTTTGTTTAACTCTTGAAACATATACTTTACTATCTCTACCTAATGAAAAGTCGAGTGTATCGCTGGCATTACGAGTATAAATAAACGATTTCCCAATAAAAGTTCCTGCATAAAAAACATTAGCATAACCCTCAACCAAATCAAGGTCTTGCCATCCTGTAACTCTTGCAAGTAAAAAAGCAGCTTTTTCTTTTTTAGGAATAGCAAAATGCTGATAAGTTGCAGGAAGGTTATATTCCACTACATCAACTAAATAAGGCTTATCGTCAGATGGAATTGTATATTTTGTTTTAATATCAAACTCGGCACTTAAAACTGAAACTTCAACCACATCGAATTTTTTAGATATACTTTTTTCAGATTGTTCCAATAGAATATCTGCTTTATAATCAAAATTTGCAATAGTTTGTTGTGCTTGTGACTGTAATTCCTGATTATATAAACCAGCTTTTGAATAGTCGTTATTAGTGCTGTAATATCCTGTATTGTTGTAGTTTAAATACCAAGGCGAAAGCGATGGTTTTGTTGCACTTGAGTTTGGATCGGCGGTTGACAATTTCATTTTAACATTTTTCCATTCAATTCCGGTATTATTATAAACCTGAGCTCTGTAAATTAGCATAATAGGTTTGTCAATATCTTCAGCTTTTAAATCGTAAATAGGAGTCCATCCGGCATCGCTTACCAAGTACTTTAATTCAATTGTTGATGTGTCGGCTTTTTCAGAATTTACAAGAATTGTAATTTCGTTTCGTTCGAAGCTATATACAGCATTTAACTCCACTAACTCTCTTGATAATTTCGACTTATATAATTCTAATTCTGCAAGTTTCAACGAAAGAGCTGAATATTTCGTGTTAATTTCGTTCATCCTTAAACGGAAAAAATCGGCTGCTTTTTGAAGTTCCAAAACCGATACACCATTATTTTGACCAGCTAAAGATTGGTTTTGTAAAATCATTTCTTTTTCTATAACAAAAGCTCTATTCTCGTCATCAATAGCAGTTATTTTTTTCTCAATTACTTTTAACGAGTCTTTAATTTTAGTGATTTTTTCTTCTTCCTGCTCGTTTGTTAAATAGTCAATTTTGCTCGAAATGGCAAGAATCGCAACATCATTTGTGGCAGAAACTCTTATTGACGAAACGTTTAATTTCGACGAAAGTCCTTCAAAGATTAATTTATTACGACCTTTAACAAGACTAATATTTTTAAGCCTTGTTTCTTCAACTCCATCAAGATAAACAACTAAATTGTTTATGTCGGTTTTTAGATTATAAACTTTTTCAGATTGAGAAAATAATTCCGATAATGTTAATATGCTTAACAAAATAAAAGCAAAATATTTTTTCATGGTATAATATTTTAATAATTAAAGCTTTAAATATAATAAACAATTTTTATTATTTATAAATAAGATAAAAATTTTTATCTTACTTTAGAAAGTTTTACTTTAGAAATCTATAACAATAGTTCGGCATATTTTTATTTATAAAGGGCTAAAGCCCTGAGTTTGTATGTTTTAATTAACAATACGACCTAAAGGACGTGGCAACCAAAATACCTTTTTATATGTTTATTATAAAAAAATACCGAACTATTGTATAAATGAAAAGGAGATAAATGAATTTAACACGAAAAAAATTTGCTATAATACTGTATCCTATTTCATTGATTTACGGTTTTATAGTGTCTGTCAGGAACTGGCTTTATAATGCAAGTGTGTTTAATGAGCAAGAATTTAATATTCCAATAATTTCGGTTGGAAACATTACAGTTGGAGGAACCGGAAAAACACCGCATTCAGAGTATATTATAAGTAATCTGAAAAAAGACTTTAATATTGCATTGCTTAGTCGTGGCTATAAAAGAAAAACAAGAGGATTTTTTTTATCAGACATAAACTCAACGGTTTTTGATATTGGAGATGAACCTTTGCAGATAAAAAATAAATTTCCTGATATTCAGGTTGCTGTATGTGCAAAAAGGGTTAACGGAATCAATCAGCTATTAAAACATGATACCGAAAAAAAACTTGATTTTATTATTCTTGATGATGCATACCAGCACAGAGCTGTAAAAGCCGGAATATCAATTTTGTTGATGGATTTTAATAATCCGATTTATGAAGATTATATGTTGCCTTTTGGAAATTTAAGAGAAAAATTTCATGAAAAGTATCGTGCTAATATTGTAATTGTAACAAAAACTCCTGCTGGAATTAAGCCAATTGAAAGAAGAATTATTGAAAAAAATCTGAATTTATTTCCATATCAATCGCTTTATTATTCTACAATAAAATATGGAAATTTATATCCTTTATTTAATTCCGAAAATCAATTATCTGACTCTGAATACAACAAGTTTGATTGTTTGGTAGTTACAGGAATTGCAAATCCCGATACTCTTTACAAACACTTAAAAGGCTGTTTTAAATCTATTCAAAAAATTAAATATGCTGATCATCATTTTTTCAGCAAATCTGATGTTGAACAAATTGCTCAGGAATTTACAGAAATCGTATCGTCAAACAAGATAATTATTACAACAGAAAAAGATGCTATTCGATTTAAGAATAGTAATTATCGAGACTTATTAATAAATTTGCCAATATTTTATATTTCTATAGAAATTGAATTTTTACAAGAAGATGGTATAACCTTTAATAATCAAATAATTAATTATGTTAAAAAGAATAAACGAAGCGACAAAGTTCATTCAAGAGAACACAAGTTTTAGCCCTGAAGTTGGAATTATTTTAGGAACTGGATTGGGTGGACTGGTTAACGAAATCGAAATAAATCATACATTAAACTATACAGATATTCCAAATTTTCCTATTTCAACCGTTGAGGGGCATAAAGGAAGATTAATATTCGGGAAACTTGGAGGAAAAAATGTGGTCGCAATGCAAGGTCGATTTCATTTTTACGAAGGGTACTCAGCTGCAGAAGTAACTTTCCCTGTTAGAGTTATGAAAATGCTTGGCATAAAATTTTTATTTGTATCGAATGCCAGTGGTGGAGTAAATCCCGATTTTGAAATTGGCTCATTAATGATTATTAACGATCATATTAATTTAATTCCAAGCCCATTGATTGGAAAAAATATTGACGAACTAGGTCCTCGTTTTCCTGATATGAGTAAACCTTACAGCAAAGAGCTTATTGATTTGGCTTTGACAATTGCAAAAGAACAAAACATAAAAGTTCACACTGGTGTTTATTGCGGAGTTACTGGTCCTGCGTTGGAAACTCCTGCCGAATATAAGTTTTTCAGAATTATTGGCTCTGACACAATCGGAATGTCAACAGTTCCTGAAGTTATTGTTGCCCGACACATGAATATTCCATGCTTTGCAATTTCAATTATTACTGATCTTGGAGTTCCCGGAAAAATAATTGAAGTAAATCACGAAATAATTCAACAAGTTGCCGAAAAACAAGAACCCAAAATGACGTTGATTATGAAATCTTTAATTTCGAGGATATAGATTTTTGTGTTATATCAATTGCCTGAATTAGTGTCTGTATTTATAGTCCAGTTTTGAAACTGATTACACTAATTTTCACTAATCTTTTCGTGTAAATTGGTGCAATTCGTGTCAATAAATTTATTAGTGTATTGAGTTTATAGACAGACTTTAATTAAATAAAATTGCAACAAATATTTAAATCTCTCGTAAAATAAATGTTTTAATAAAAATTTAAACATTACAATATGAAATTAAATTTACTTATTTTATCATTTTTTGCATTATCACTAACAATGCAAAATGCAACATCACAGCCTCTTATAAACCCCGATTTTGAAACTTGGACAAATGACTTTCTCGTTCCATCAGCAATGAATCCTAATAGTGGAAACAATACATTTGGTTGGTGGGATTATAACTATTTTAACAGTGGAATCGCTGGTAGTAGTCCTATTTCATTAACCAGAGTAACAAATCCAGTATATTCTGGAACTTATGCTGTTCGTTTAGAAACTGTAGTTTATACTCCAACTTCATGGAATATATATAAAACATGGGGATATCCATTTATTTTTCACGAATATAACGACACTTTAGGAATTTTATTTAATGGAAAAGTAAATGTAAATAATCAAACATTTGTACCCGGAATTGCTTGTGCTCAAAAATTAACACAATTCAAATTCAATTATCAATATCAACCAAATGGCAACGATACTGCTGAGTGTAGAGTATTATTGTTAAGTGCTGGTACTCCAGTTGCAGGGGGTACATTTAAAACAGGAGTTGCTACTTCAGGATGGCAACAAGCAACTATTGATTTTATTTATGTTAATGGATTAACACCTGATACATTATTTATAATTTTTAGTTCTTCAAGTCTTGATTATGCTCCTAGAGCTGGAAGTGTTTTGTGGATAGATAATGCAAGTTATAGTTATCCAACAAGAGTTGAACAAGTGCTAGTAAAAGAAAACGATATATTTATTTCTCCAAATCCTTCGAATGGGGTTTTTACTGTTCAGAGTCAATCTAAAAACTCAAAAACTATTGACGTTTATAATTTACTTGGAGATAAAATTTATTCAACTTCAAGCAATAAAGTTGATATTTCACAATCACCTAAAGGGGTGTATTTTGTAAGACTAAACGATGGCGAAAGAAATTTTACTAAAAAAATTGTTGTTCAGTAAAGTTTAGTGAAACTTTCAAAAAAACTTAATTAGAGTTTGTCCATAATGTCCGATTTCATCGTTATTCTCGACCTTCAAATCAGTCATGTACTGAAGTACACTCCTGATTTTCAGCTCATCGAAACCTCGAACTCGAACATTCTGTTTCAAACTCTTGGCTTTAAGGACAGACACTAATCAAAATGGGATTCCTCAAAAACAGATGGGTTAACCCATCTGTTAGAGCCAAGCTGTAGTCAAAAAAACTTAATTAATGTGAATAACAGTTTTGAAGAATAAAATAGACTGTTTGATTTCAATGAATAAAGTTTAAATATTTATTTTGAAATGTATAAACTAATAATGTAAAATAATGTGTTGTAAAAAGAAATTTAAATTTAAAGAAAGTTGTCAATTTTATGATTTATACTCTAAAAACAGTTTAGATTTACCACTCGATGATAATGAACTATGTGTTTTTCATAGTAATAATATAAAATGGCAAAAAGAACATGGTTTTACAAAGGAACTTAAAAAATATATTTCTATAGCTAATAAAGATGATAGTATTGAAACCATTTCTTTTGCAGGTTGTAATTTTGTCAGTAAAAATTATTCGCCAGAAATTGAGGGTATTTTGGAAATATGTAATATTAAATTTTTAAAATTTATTGAATTTTCTGAAGTCAATTTTATTGCCGAAACCATTTTTAAAAATTGTTCATTTTCGAAAGGAATATATTTTTCAGGAACAAAGTCAAATGGGCTATCATTTATTGAAAATAGTTTTGACAGTATTCAAATAGATAACTGTTTAAATACAAAAGATATAATATTCTTAAGGAGCATTTTAAATAAAGAGTTTAGTATGCTGAATTGTGAGATACATGGACAGTTCATTATTGGGGAATGTGAAATGCTGGATCATATTTCATTTCGAAGAGTTATATATAAAGTTCATACTTATTCACAGGAAGAGTTAGAACCAATTTACTTACCTGTACATTTTTATGACATAAAATTTAAGAAAGGGTTTAAATTTTTTGAGTGTAAATTTGAGATTGGACTCAATATTGAAAACTGCGAATTTAATAGTAATTGTGAGTTTGTTGATACTTTATTTTCAATACATGAGCCAGTAAAATTTGAAAATATTATAGTAAATGATAATTTATACTTTGTTGGTAGTGAGGGAAATAAATTATTTAATTATATTTCATCGCTAGATTTAAAAATTAATGGAAAAGTATATTTTGAAAATGTAAATTTAATTTATTTAGATGAAAAGAGTTTTACATCTATAAAATTATTTGAAAAACAACAAAAAGTGAATATTGGAAAAGGTTGCCTTAAGTACAAATATCGAACACATGAGAAGCTATTAAAAATAAATAATGACTTACAAAATCTTGTAATTGAGTTTATTCAAACTTTTGTAACATTTTTTATAAAACACAATGGAAAAAATCTTGGATTTGAAATTTTACATAAAGATAGTGAAAAAGTAATTTATTATTATTTCTCTGACCAACAAGATATAACACAGGAAGAATTTGAAAAACAATTAGAAAAAACAGAAATTGATTTGTGGTCATTTATTAGAAATCCTGAAATACTATATAATGAAAACATCCTAAGGTCAGAAAAAGAAGGAAAATCTAAAGATTTAAAACAAGTATTAAATACTAAATTTATTGAAAAATTTATTTATGCTAAAGATGCCTTGGTAAATTCAATGAGTTTGTTTTTTAAAATTGGTGCAAGAATTCAGCATAAAAAAATAACTGAAGATGAAATATCAAAAATTATTAGTTCAATACACTTTGGAGAAAGCGAATCTGATATTAATGGAAAAGTAATTTACCAAATAATTATCAACAACTATAACAATCAGCAGCTTATTGGTGTTAATAAAAATAATATTGAAATTAACGGAAATAATAATATTGCAATTCAGAAAAATAGTATGTCTAAATAATCATTCATAATATGAAAACTAAAATAATAATAATTATAAATGTGTTTGCATTTATAATCGCTATATTGTGGTATTATAAAACTAATTGGGATTTTGAACCTTTAGTAACAATGCTTACTTTATTGGGAGTGTTAATAAGCATGATAATATATAAGAAAATTGGCAATGTAAAAAATCAAATTAAAATTCAAGGGAACGAAAACATAGCATTTCAAAAAGGTCAAAATATTAACGATGAAAAAGATGTTTCAAATAATGCAAATATTGAAGGAAATAATAATATTGTTTCCCAGAACTAAAAGTAAATTTTGTTTTGAATTTACAAAATTGAAAAACGGCAAATAAAATAATAATTCCTAAACAATGATAATAATACAGCCAGGCTCTAACACGTGGTTAATGCAATTGCTCCGCTAACGCTACGCAACAGCATTAACCACTTCTCCGTTTAATACGAAACACGTACTCTCTTTTGGAAAGGAAGAGAAGTCTGAACCTCAAAAACTCGAATTTATCCAGCCCAGCCCTCTCTATCCAAACTTCTATATTGAATAGCTTCGGCAAGGTAATGTGGCTTTATTTCTTTGCTATTATCAAGGTCGGCAATAGTTCGAGATACTTTTAAAATCCTATCGTAAGCACGTGCAGATAATCCTAATTTTAGAATTGCATTTTTCAATAATAATTCTCCAGGTTTATCGATAGTACAAAACTCACGAATCATTTTAGATGACATTTGTGCATTGCTATATACACCAGTAATTTCTTTGAATCGTTCTTCCTGTATTTTTCGTGCTTCAATAACTCTGGTTCTTATAGATTCGCTTGGCTCTGTAGGTCGGTTATCGGTAAGTTTATCAAATGAAACAGGAATTACTTCAAGATGAATGTCAATTCTATCTAGCAAAGGACCAGAAATTTTGCTTAAATATTTTTGTACAATTCCGGGCGAACAAACACAATCTTTTTCGGGATGATTGTAAAATCCACAAGGACAAGGATTCATCGAAGCAACAAGCATAAAACTTGCAGGATATTCGACAGTAAATTTTGCTCGAGAAATTGTAACAATTCTATCTTCAAGCGGTTGACGCATTACTTCTAAAACAGTTCTTTTAAATTCGGGAAGTTCGTCTAAAAATAAAACTCCATTGTGAGAAAGCGAAATTTCGCCGGGTTGAGGAAATGCTCCACCACCAACCAAAGCTACATCCGAAATTGTATGATGTGGCGACCGAAAAGGTCGGGTTGTCATTAATGAACTTGTTTTATCAAGTTTGCCTGCAACAGAGTGAATCTTAGTTGTTTCGAGTGCTTCGTGTAACGAAAGTGGAGGAAGTATTGTTGGAATTCTTTTAGCAAGCATGGTTTTTCCAGCTCCGGGAGCACCTATCATAATAATATTGTGTCCACCGGCAGCTGCTATTTCTAAAGCTCGTTTAACATTTTCTTGCCCTTTTACGTCCGAAAAGTCTGTTTGATAATGATTTACGGTTTCAAAAAATTCATCTCGTGTATTTACAATAGTTTTTTCGAGTTTATTTATTCCATTAAAAAAGTCGATAACTTCTTTAATATTTTCAACTCCATAAACGTCTAAATCGTTAACTACAGCAGCTTCACGAGCATTTTGCTTTGGTAAAATAAGACCTTTATATTTTTCAGCTCTTGCTTGAATAGCAATTGGTAAAGCTCCTTTCATTGGCTGAATTGAACCATCGAGAGATAATTCACCCATTACAACAAATTCGTGCAATATATCGAAATTAATTTGTTCAGAGGCAGCCAACATTCCAATTGCCAGAGGTAAATCATAAGCCGAGCCTTCTTTACGAATATCGGCAGGAGCCATATTTATTATGGTTTTTTTTTGTGGCATTTTCAAATCGTTTGTTTTCAGAGCCGATTCAATTCTCTGAAGACTTTCCTTAACAGCATTATCGGGCAGTCCGACAAGAAAAATACCAACGCCTCCGGTTACATTAACTTCTATTGTAATTGTAATAGCATCAATGCCATGAACAGCCGAGCCAAAAGTTTTAACAAGCATAATTACAGATTAAGTTTCAGCTCAACATACTGAATAAGTGAATGAATAATTTTGATATGAATTTCTTGAGTTCGGTCCGAAAATTCGTAAAATGGTGCACGAATTTCGACTGTGCTCAATTCGGCTAACTTTCCGCCATTTTTCCCTGTTAGTCCTATAACTAACATTCCTTTTTCAAGTGCAGTTTCAACAGCTTTAATTATATTTTCAGAATTTCCGCTTGTGCTAATTGCCAGTAAAACATCGCCTTTGTTTCCAAAACATTCAATCCAACGCGAAAAAATATGAGCAAAACCATAATCATTTGCAACACAAGTTAAATATGCAGGGTCGGAAATTGCAATTGCAGGAAGCGGACGACGTTTTTTGCGAAAGTTACCAGTCATTTCTTCTGCAAAGTGCATTGCATCGCTCATTGAGCCACCGTTTCCACATGAGATTATTTTGTTTCCATTATTTATTGCTTCAGCAATTAAATCTCCAGCTTTTTCAATTTTTTTAAAATTATCAGAATCGCTAAGAAAGTTATCTAATAATAGTTTTGAATTATTCAGCTCGGAAATTATTGTGTCTATTGTCATTTTTCATTTTTAAAATTTATTGCTCAATGGTTTTCTTCTTTTTTGCAATTGTTAGTTTAACAAATTGTTTATTTTTCAATTTGCTTTTTCTAATAAATTCGCTAATTTCTAACCTTTCAATGTCGGTTAATGGTGGACTTTGAATAATAAAATCTACACCTTCCGGTTCTTTAATTAATCCCATTTTTTATATTTTAAAATATTTTTCAACTAAAATTCTTGCAGCATGAGATTCAATAATCATTCTTTGATTTTTAAAATGGCTTGCTCCTAACGTTTTTTTATAATGTTCAATAAGTCTTGTTTTTGCAGTAAATGCAACGTATCCATCAAAACCTTTCTGAAAAGATACTTTGCAAGCATAAGCTACTAAATTTCCAGCTACACCTTCATAAATTTTTTGTTTTCCAATATTGAAAGTCGCACTTTCTAAAAGATTCATAAAAATATGATCATGCTCTATAGATATACTTAAAAGTCCTTGTATAATATTATAGTTGTTTACAATAGAAAGTTTATATACTTCTTTTTTTATATCATCAAATTCTGATTTCCAATTGAATTTCCAACTATTTTTTACAATACTCTTTAAATCTGTTTTATTCAAACGAATAATTTCGGTTTGAAAACTATCGCCAGAAATTGTGTTAAGAATGGAGTTAGTAAGCCTATCTATAATAAAATTTTGTTCTATATTTTTTTTACTTTCCATTATTCAATTATGCATTAATTAAATCTATAATAAAGTGCCAATTCACCAGTAAAAAATAATCTTTCAAAAGTATTGTATTGAGCGTAGCCACCCATAATATTTAAAGTAACTTTTTTTGTTGTACTAAATTCAAAACCAACACCAATTCCAGAGTTAATAATATCTCTTACTTTTGTATAATTTTCAGCATTATATTGATATTGACTTGTTAATGGATTATATTCATAATCACCCCTTTGCTTTTGAAAACTAGTATGTAAAATATGATTTCCAAAGTATGCGTAAAATGCAGTATATTTACTTTCATTGATATTGTAAAGAAATGTCATTCCTGCACTTATAAATGCTTCTTTACCATAGTTTTCATAATATGGTGCTAGATTTATTTGAAAACCAATTTTTTTAGGAAAATACCTATATGAAACACCAAGCCCTGTTGTAAATCCTGCTCCAATTCCTAAAGAGTGTTTATACAATTTTTGGTATTCTGTATTTTCAACTTTTGATTGTTCTTGGGCAATAATAGATAGAGAATAAATTCCTATCAAAACGATTACTAATAATGATTTCATATGTTTTAAATTTTATACTAAATTAGAATAAAGGCTTGACTTTTCAAAATTAACACAATTTTAAAGCATATTTTCATAAAAACTATTAGAAATAATCATATATTTGAAAAAACAACTAAACAAGTAAAAATATGTTTGCAAATTTCTCCGAATGGTGGGATGTACTTACTGTTATTGAAAAAATATATTGGATTATCGCAATACCATTTTCAATAATTTTTCTGTTCCAAATGGTTATGACTTTTTTTGGAGGAGATGTTGATGATGGTATAGCTTTAAGCGGTCATACCGATGTAGATGTAGATGGCGATTCGGGAATTGTCTTTCAATTTATTACAATAAAAAATCTGATAGGCTTTTTTACTATTTTTTCGTGGATAGGAATTGCTTGCTTAAAAGCTGGTTTTTCTAATCCAATATCCATTGTTGTTTCAATTGTAAGCGGCATTTTAATGATGGTTATTATGGCATCTATTTATTATTTTATGAGTAAACTTTCAGAAAGCGGAACATTGAACATTAAAAATTCTGTAGGAAAACAAGGCGAAGTTTATTTATTTATTCCTGCAAAACGTAGCGGAAAAGGAAAAGTCAACATTAATGTACAAGGCTCTGTAAGAGAATTTGATGCAATAACCGACGACGAAAACGAAATTCAACGTGGAGCTTTAATTACAGTAGTTGATGTTATTGAAAGTAATATTTTGTTGGTGAAAAGATAGATGTTAGAAATTAGAAGTTAGAAGATTGCGAGTTTCCGTCATTGCGAGGTACGAAGCAGTATATTAGGAGTTAGAACTTAGAAAGTGAATTTTTGTGTCTTTGTGTCTTAGTGGCAAAAAAGGAAAAATAGAAATTTGGTATATTGAAAATCGTAAATTATTAAACCCTAAATATTAAATTATGGAACAGTATTTTGTTTTAGCTATTGTAGCAGTAATATTATTTGTATTTATTCTGATTTTCTCACTTTTCAGACGATACAAAAGATGTCCATCCGACAGAGTTTTGGTAGTTTATGGAAAAGTTGGCAAAGGAACTCGTGAAGGTGGTCTTTCTGCCAAATGTATTCATGGTGGAGCCGCATTTATTTGGCCCATTATTCAGGCTTACGAATACATGACTTTAACCCCTATTTCAATTGAAGTTAATTTAACAAATGCACTTAGCCGACAAAACATCAGAGTTGATGTTCCTTCACGTTTTACAGTTGGTATTTCAACCGAACCGGGTATTATGGAAAATGCTGCTGAAAGACTTTTAGGACAAAATCAACAACAAATTCACGACCTTGCTAAAGATATAATTTTCGGTCAGCTAAGGCTTGTTGTAGCAACTATGGATATTGAGGAAATTAACAGCAATCGTGATAAATTTCTAGCAAATGTTTCATCAAACGTTGAACAAGAACTTAAAAAAATCGGGTTAAAGCTTATAAACGTTAACGTTACCGACATTAAAGACGAATCGGGCTATATTGAGGCATTAGGAAAAGAAGCAGCATCAAAAGCAATTAATGATGCCAGAATTACAGTTGCCGAAAAAAATCGTGATGGTTCAATTGGTGAAGCAAATGCGTTTCAAAATCAAAGAGTTAAGGTTGCTGAGGCTGATGCAACAGCCGTTGCCGGTGAAAATATGGCTAAAGTTACTATAGCAAATTCAAATGCCGAAAGACGTGAAAAAGAAGCTGAGGCTAACCGAAAAGCAATTGCTGCCGAAAAAGTTAAAGAAGCAAATGCCCTTGAAGAAGCGTATTCGGCTGAAAAAAATGCTGAAACAATAAGAGCAGCCAGAGATAAAGCAACCCAAGTAGCCGATGTTGTTATTCCTGCCGAAGTAGAAAAACAAAAAATGGAAATCGATGCCGAAGCAAAAGCTGAGCAAACTCGCCGATTAGCAAAAGGTGATGCCGATGCAATATTCTTAAAAATGGAAGCCGAAGCTAAAGGTATTTATCAGATTTTAAGCAAACAAGCCGATGGGTTTGAAATGCTAGTAAAAGCTGCTGGAAACAATTCTAAAGACGCTGTTATGCTTATGATTGCCGATAAATTGCCAGAGCTTGTTAAACATCAGGTTGAAGCAATTAAAAATATTAAAATTGATAAAATTACTGTTTGGGATTCGCTTGGTGGTGGAAAAGATGGAAAAGGCACTTCAACAGCAAACTTTCTTTCAGGAATGTTAGGTTCTATACCGCCTTTTGAAGATGTTTTTAAAATGGCAGGAATGCAATTGCCCGATTACTTAAAAGGAAAAAATCCCGAAAATATTGCCACTGACATAAAAAGCGAAGATGTGACTAATAAAAATGAATAATAACTAAATAAAATCTAACGATCTATTAAAAATATTAGTCCGGATTCCAAAATAAATAAGATTTGAGTTTTTTTCTACAGAATAGTAAGAATTTGTACGCTTTACTACCGAAACAAATAATCTACAATTAATAGCTGGATTTATTAAATATGATAATGTTGCAGTATAATATTTAGTCGTTGTTTTAAGTCCTTGTAAGAAATTTGAACTTTCGTAATTATCGAAATAGTTAAATAAATTTCCTCCAAAATTTATCCCAGCAGAGTCATTTCCCATGGTGAAATTATTATAGCCTAGTTCAATTCCAAAATCTTTAAATTTATAATTGATTTTAAGAACCAATTCTTTCAAATTTGCTCCAGCTGGATGTGCAAGTGGCATATTAAAATGTGTATAGTTCTGTCGAATAATATCATGAGAATATGTAAAAGGATTAACTCTATTATATTCACAAAGCAAAAATAGCCTCTTTATATTAAACGGTTTGAATATTTTAATACCAGCCTGATAACCAGTCTTATTCTGATTAAAATCTTTCCCAAAAGTGTAATCATCAACCACCAATTGACCATAAAGTTGAATATTTTTCTGCGGTATTATTTGAATATTAAAACCAAGTAATACATTATTACTATCGTTAAAACCATAGTTAATTGCTTTATAAAAAATTAAAGGATTAAAATAATTTGGTTTAAACTTATTGTTATATCCAATACCTGACGTTTTCCAAACTGTTCCTTCAAATAATCCAACTTGTAAATATTTATTCACGATAATATTTAAATAGCTAAACGAGCCATGATTTCTGTTATATACTATTGTTTTTGTATCGAATGAAGAAATTTCCTGAAACGAATTCATCATATACATATACTGAATACGTTTGTTTTGAAACAAAAATTTCAAAAATGGATATGCTGCAGAATAATCAGATAAAAGTAATGAACGATGTCCATTTCCGATAAAGTTTTTGCCATGTCCAAATTGAATACTAAAATTATCGACAGGAACATAATTTATATATGAATTAGAATAAGAATAGTCATACCCAGAACCTTTAAATATTCTAAGTCTTGCAAGTCCAGGCATTACATGATTATTTTTTATATACTCTTTCATATAATCTGGAACAAAAGCCTGATTTTCAACAGCAAGAGTTTGAAAATAAAATCGTTTGCCAATTTGACCTTTTATGATAACACCTCTTGAATTAGTTGATAATATTGAGTCAGTAGTAAAGTCTTTTCCTTTTTCAAAATCAACAATTACATTTGCTTGTATTATAAAATCCTTTGTTTTTCCAATAACCAAATCTTCTGTCCTAAGTTTTTTCCATAACCATTTATGTTTTAATTTGCTCAGAATAAGGCTGTCTCTTCCAAATAAATAGAAAATAGAATCTGAATTAATTTTTGTATTTAAGTAATGAGGCTCTAGTGGTTTTAAAGATCCGTGAATACTTAAATGCTTGTAGTTTATATTCTCTTCTAAATCAGAATAAATAAATAAATCAAAAGGAAGATTTGTGTTTTGAGCCTTTAAAAATGAATATGAGAATATCAGTATAAAAAAAGTAAAATATTTGATCATCAAATCTAATCCTTGTTTGATTTCTGTTTACGATAAATATAAACAAGTGAATTGGAAAATATGAAAGCTAATAATGAAATTAGAACAATTAAATAATAATTTCCAAGCCAATCCATTAAAAAGGAGAATATTACAAAAAATATTGAAATCATTGAAAGTAAGATAGTCGATTGCGAATGCGATAGATTTAGCTTTAATAAAATGTGATGAATGTGATTTTTATCTGCATGAAAAGGAGACCTTTTTCGCAATATTCTGATTGTAAAAACTCGAAGCATATCAAAAAGAGGAACAATTAAAATTCCAATTACAATTGCAGGTCCAGAGAATAATTTAAAATCGGTTGTTAAATGTTCATTAATATCAATCATTTTTATTGCTAGTATCGATAGCATCAAACCAAGTAGCATTGAGCCAGTATCTCCCATAAAAATTTTTGAAGGAGTAATATTAAATCGTAAGAATGCAACTAACGATCCAAGTAAAGCAAACGAAACAATAGATAATTGCTTTGTTTCATCTGTATAATAAAACCATGTTCCAAAAGCTATACATGCAATAGCTGTCAAACTTGCAGATAAACCATTAATACCATCTATAAGATTTACGGCATTAATAATAACCAAAATAACAAAAATAGAAAAGATAATACTCATGTATTCAGGTATTTCATAAATCCCAAAAATGCCAGAAAAGCTCGATATTCTTATTTTTCCCCAAACAGTTATAATGATAGCAGAAATTAGTTGCCCTATAGCTTTTTTTCGTGGAGATAAAGTCACAATATCATCTTTAATACCTATTCCAAAAATTACGATTAATGCAGCTAAAATATACTGTAATTGCCATAATTTTGAAAAGTCAGTCCAAAATGAAACTGAAAAAATTAAACCTGCAAAAATTGCTAATCCGCCAAGTGTAGGGACACTAGTTGAGTGGCTTTTTCTTGCACCTGGTTCATCAAATAAGTTTTTGACTTTAGCAACATAAATAATTGATGGAATCGCAATGTATGTAATTGCAAAAGAAGTAAGAAAACTAAATAGAAGTAATTTTAACATACATCGCAAATATATGATAAAATAATTTAGATGTAAACTGTATTATATTGTTATATGTTCATCATTTAGGCAATTTCAAGTTTATTTGACAATCGGTATAATTTTATTGATTAAAATTAAAATTTGTAGTGCCATTTATTTATTTTTATGGATTCATTTATATTATTATTAGAAATTAATGCAGTTTAAAGATATTATAGGACAGTCAGAAGCAAAGAAAAAGCTTTTAAATGCTGTAAAAGGGAATAGGGTGAGTCACTCTGTGTTGTTTTTGGGACCCGAAGGTTGTGGAAAGCTAGGATTAGCAATTGCTTATGCACAATATATTTCGTGTGAAAATAAGACAGAAGAAGATTCTTGTGGGGTTTGTAAGTCATGTTTAAAATTTAATAAACTTGTTCATCCCGATTTGCATTTTGTTTTTCCGGTTTTTAAAACTAAAAAAATTACAAAAGATCCAATTAGTGATAATTTTATAAATGAATGGAGGGAGTTTGTTCTTCAAAATCATTATTTTTCTTTAAATCAATGGACAGCTCATATTGCTGATAGTGAGAATAAACAAGCAATAATTAGTGTTAATGAAAGTAGCGAAATTATTAAGAAGCTTTCTTTTAAAACTTTTGAATCAGAATACAAAGTAATGATAATATGGTTTCCTGAAAAAATGAATAAAGAAGCCTCAAACAGACTTCTTAAAATATTGGAAGAACCTTATGAGAAAACTCTATTTATTTTGGTATCAGAAGATTCTGGGCATATTATTCAAACAATTTTATCTAGAACACAATTATTTAAAATTTCTAAAATAGATGATTATAGCATTGTTAATTATTTGATTGACAAACATTCAATTGAAGAATCTGAAGCTGTTAATATTGCAAAACTATCTCACGGAAATATAATTAATATGTTTCAAATTTTGGGCTCAACAGAAAACAGCACTAAGTTTCTGGAGGATTTTTCTACAATGATGAGAACAGCGTTTAAAGCAGATACTATTGAAATAAGCAACTGGGCTAAAGAAATTTCTAAATCTGGTCGAGAAAAAATCAAAGAATATTTAGTTTATAGTTTACGAATGATTCGGGAGAATTATCTTATGACTAATAATATTCCAGATTTAGTAAAATTGACTGGTGGAGAGACCGAATTTTCAAAAAAATTCCATCCTTTTATTAACAGTAGAAATGTTCCAATAATTTATGAAGAGATTAATAAAGCATATTATCATATTGAGCGAAATGGTAATGCAAGCATTGTTTTACTTGACTTAGCTTTAAAAATTATGCAGAATATTAAAAATTGAGTTCAGAAAAGCAGGAAATAGATTCTTTTTACTCAGAAAACTCTAACAAATAAAAAACAACTGTCAGGTCAATTTGCTTGCTACTTCAATTCAAAAGTAGAAGATCCAATCTGAACGCCATCAATAAAAATATCAACTAAATATTTACCAGGAATTAATTCCTCTTTATTTGCCCAAAAAATGCACATATTTACAGTTTTATTCTGATAATCGACTTCTCGTTTAGCTGAATAAACAATTTTTCCACCTTGAAAATCAAAAGTATTATTTTCAGAATCGGCCAATACTAACTCGTCGGGTCGGGCAATTCTCAGATAAACATTTCTTGCACCAGTAGGAGCTAAATCGTTTTCTAACAAATTAAAACATACTTGAATTTTTTCAACCTTACTCGCTTTTGTAACTTCTTTTCCTCTTTTATTTATTGGAAGGGGAATCAGATTTGATACTTTGATAACAGATCCTCTAGTAACCTTGTCTGATAAGTCTTCGTTTGTTTTTGTTAGTTTACTGTTTACATCTTTTGCTTTAACAAATTCTGTTTTTACCTTTATATTTTCGGCAGTAAGTACCTGATTTCTTATGTTTAATGAATCTATTTGAGTAACAAAACTTTTCATTATATCTCTTAAAGTTGTAAGTTCTTTTTTGTATTGAGCAATCTGATATGCTGATGCACTTTTAACTTTCTTTATTTCTTCAATTAAGGTTTTAATCCTTTCTTGCTCGCTTGCAAGTTTAGCATTTATAGTATCGTTTGTAGTTAGTAACTCGTCATATTGACTTAATAAAGAATTTAATTCTTCAGATATTTGATCCTTTTCAGTATTCGTATCTTCTACTTTAACAACAAGGGTTTTGCTAATTTGAGTTTCTTGGTAATAAAGCCAAGCTGTAATTGAGTTTGTAATTAATAATAAAACTATAATTACAATAAAAATTGAATTTTTCTTGTCTTTTACTGTGTTTACTGGTGTTGTGTTTTCCATATTTATAAATTGGATTTTATTTTTAACGATGTAAAAGTAAAGATATTTTAAAAAAAATGGTAATGTTTTGGACTTTTATGTTCACAATAAATGTTTACAAAAAAATAAGCTCACACATAAATTCAATGTGTAAGCTTACTTTATTAAAAATTTAAAAACTGATTATTTCCAAATTTTTCTTCCTTTTGGAGCTTTCGCACCTTTTGTTTTTAAATATTCTAAAACTTCAGAAAAATTTCCATCGCTTGCCATAGAAGCAGCATTTTCGGTAATCATAACACTTCCATCAGCATGTTCGCGAATTTCGTTAATTTCGGCACCTGCTTCAACAAGAGCTTTTACCATTTCAAGATTCCCTAGTTTTGCAGCGTTCATAAGTGGTGTATATGAAATTTTACTTTTACCACGTTTATTTACATCGGCTTTAAGTGCAATTAATTTTTTTACAAATTCTAATTTGTTTCTTTCTGCTGCATAAGCTATTGCAGTATGGCCTCCACCGCCAACTACGTCCAACTCAGCTCCTTTTGCTACTAATAAATCTATTATTGCTAATGATTTTCTAGTTGATGCTGTATCCCCCATAAATGAATAACATAAAGTTATTAAAGGTGTTTGTCCAAATCTATTTTCAGAACTAACTTCAGCACCTTTATCTAATAAATACTGTACTATTTCGATGTTAATAAGCTGACAAGCAGCGTGTATTGGATAATTGTTTTGAATTTTATCCTTATACACTTTGTTTACATCGGCATTTTGTTGTTCAACTGCAATTTTAACATTGTCTAACATTCCACTTGTAATAGCGTCACTTAGAGTTTTTTGTGGGTCTTGTGATTGAGCAAAAAAAGAAATAAAACAAAAAATAGAAATAAATAATTTAGTTTTCATAGAGTTTAAAATTTATAGATTAATTAATAGTGACTAGTTCGACTTTAGTTGTTACTAAAATTTTTTGTGAATTATAAAATAATACTTTAACGTAAGTTCCTAATTCGGGTACAAACCACGCTTCAATAGGAGTAACTTTGTAACCTTCTTCATTATCAGCCATTTTGTCGGCCATTTTTTCTGATTTCTTGTTCATCTTTTTTGATACTTTTTGATTTTTTTTATCAAGAAATTTATCTTCTGACGAAGCTGAATAAGACACAACTGTACGCATCCACATTTCATAATCAATTTTGTATGCAGTATATTCTTTACCCATAAAAGTAATTTTTTCTTCAGCGGCTACTACTGCATTCACAAAATAGTGAGACCATGTTCCCATTCCAAAATTTGAATTAACTATATCTGAATGTAATGTAGCTGTTGTATATCTGTAATTGCCTAAAACATAAGATGATGTTTTATAAGCTTCTTGTCGGCTTGATGATGAAAATGAATTAGTTGTAAATTCTGAATAACTTAATAAAGAATCTCCAACTTTAGGGTGAAGTGGTATTTTACATACACCAAATATTGAATATCCAGTTGTATCAGCACCAGTTACAATATATTGAGGACTTTCTCCTTTATAAATTTGTATAGTGTCGTTTTTACATATATAATATGACTTTATTTCATAAGCTCCGCTTTTATAAACTGAATATATTCTTTCGCCTTCTTTATAAACCGAATAATCAACTTTAGAAGTGCCATTTATTAAATAATTTAATGCTTTTGCATTTTCTATTGCAATAGAACTACATGTTTGATTATATGCGTTATATGAAAATAAACACATTATTATAACTGTTGCTAAGTACTGTAAATAATTTTTCATTTGTGAGTTTTAAATTTTTTTTAAAATTACTTATTGTTTATCTCTTTTAAATACAAACCTTATGATTTTTATTAAATGATATTTATTGACTATTAAATGATTTCTTTCTGTTGACAAACAGCTGTTTTTTGCTGACTAATAAAATTAATTATGTCGGTAATAGTACTGATTTGTAGGAGTTAATCTACTAAAAAAAGCCTTTTTACTTTATAGGACAATGCTCAATACATCTACCACAACTCAGACATGTTGCTTTATTTGGTGTATAGTCGGAGTGAAATTTGAATTTTATAAGACTTATCAATGTTAATCCGAAAACGAGACCAATAAATGCTCCCAAAATCCAGCTTCCAATATAAAAACTTTTTAAAATTTCAGAAGCCTCTGCTATTACCATTTCCTTTGTTTTTCCTGATTCTTTAAATGTTGCTATTTCAATTGCATCTTTATTTTTAAGACCGTAATTTGTATTATTTACTAATTCATCGGCGAGTATAACTTTTTTGTTTACAATTGCCAGATTTTCGTGAAAACTAGCTCCAATAAAACCGCCTGCAACAACTAAAACCGGAACTATAAAACTCAATAAAAAGAATCGCCTTACAGATGTTTCTGTTTTTTCTTTTTCTTTCAAAAAGGTTGGTTTATTGATAGCTTCAAATGGACATGAATTTTCGCACAATTTGCAATTGATACATTCTTTGGGAGTTATTGTCATGTGTTTGAATGAAAATCTACTGACAAGGTTTAGAATTGCTCCGTAAGGGCATAAAAATCGGCAATATGGACGTGCTATGAAAATTCCAATTATCAAAAGAATTGCCCCAATACCGAACATCATAAATGTAGCATCGAAGCGGAAAAAACCTACAAAAGGGTCGTATCGGCAAATTATAAAATCTGTGCCTGTGGCTGCATAAATAATTGATAATCCGAGATATATAAATGGAATTATGCCTAATGCTTTTTCGAGCCACAATTTTATAGCCATTGGACGAAATGCAAAAATATCTTGAATTGCTCCAAGTGGACAAATTCCGGCACAAAAAGTTCGTCCGAAAAAAAGTGTATAAAGCAATGGAATTATAAAAAACAATAATGCCGAAATTGGTATGCTATAAGCTGAATTGAAAAGGGCAAGTGTTACATTTTGAACCGAGCCAACCGAGCAAATACAACCTTCGCGATAAAATCCAAAATATAAAACCGCAAAAACCGACATCCAGAAAACTCCTCTACGTGAACGTTTTTTCAGAATAAACCATGTAATTAATGAAAGGCTGGCAATCAAAACAAAAATATCGAGATATTCGAGTATTTCGGCTCTTGGTGCAGGTGTTACTGTATGAGGTTGAACGTGTCCTGATTCAAATTCTGGTTTTGGGAAACGCTTGATTGCATAAGAATTGAAAGACTGAATAGAAAGTAGGATTACTGAAAATAGTAGTAATGTTTTGATTAATGTTTGCATAATTTATTTTAACACATTGGAATACATAATTACATGGTAATTAATTAGAGTTTGTCCATAATGTCCGTTTTCATCGTTATTCTCGACCTTCAAACCAGTCATGTACTGAAGTACACTCCTGATTTTCAGTTCATCGAAACCTCGAACTCGAACATTCTGTTTCAAACTCTTGACTTTATGAACAGACACTAATTATAGCTATCAAAAATTATTTTGTATAAAAATACTTAACCCATTTACAAACTGTCCAAAGCTTGTAGATTTATTATTTTCAATGGTTATAATAGGTGATATAATTCTCGCTCCTTCAACTTTTTGAAAAAGAGGAATAATGCGTTTTATTTCATCGTAAGAATTTAAATTATCTGGATTACGAAATTTTGCTTTATTTTTATATTTTTTAGAATTAAATTTTGGATATGCCATTTGCAAAGTATCCATATCTCCTAAATACCAAGACTCCAATTCTCGACAAACAATTCTTATTAAATATTTTAAGTTATTACATTTTGGTTCACAGAGACTTTGTAATTCTTTTTTAAGTAATATGCAATCATTACTATCTTGATCTTGTAAAATCACTATCCCAACAGGAATATTTAAATTATTAAAAGCTCTAATTTTATGTGGGATTGATTTTTTTAAATCTGATTTTCCTTCGTGAGATCGTAAAAAATAATGTTCATTTAGTTTAATATTTTCGGGCAGAATTCTAGGTAATAAATTTTCAAGAAAAACTTTCATTGAATATTCTTCAAGCAAAAATTCAATTCTCATATTTTCATTTTTAAGCTCTTGGCCCACTTCCTTTTAAATAATTTTGTTTCCATAACGAACCTAATAAATCTCCTTCATTTATTAACTTTACTAAAATAGGGTCATCTTTTGCTCGTATTATTTTAGAATAGCCCTTTTCTTTTGATAGCCAAAAAAGCTCTTCAATATTCAAAGCATTAACAAAATCAGGTGAATGTGATGAAATAAAAACTTGTCCTCCACGTAATGAATAATCTCTAAACTCTTCAGCTAATTCAACTAATATTTCAGGATGTAAAAAGTTTTCAGGTTCTTCTACACATAATAATGGAAATGGCTGAGGGTCGTTTAAAAGAATTAAATATGCAAACATTTTTATAGTTCCGTCAGATACATATCGAGAAATAAATGGGTCTTTAAATGTCCCATCTTGTATTTGTAAAACAATTCTGCCATCAATAGTTTCGGTTGCTTCAACTTTTGAAACACCAGGAATTCTTTGTTGCATTTTTTTTAAAATACTTTGAAAATTCTCTGGAAAATTTTCATAAATATATTTTGTTACTTGTGCTAAATTATTTCCATTTGTAGATAAATGTTCACTAACTCCTGTATCAGTAATAGTTTGAGCAGCTTGAATTTGAAAATTTGAAACATACCAATTATCTAAAAGTTTTCTGAAACTACTAATCGCTTTAAATTTTTGAAATTGCCCAAGTCCTTTTAATGCAAGTATATCAGGAGAATCTAACTTTTGTTCTTCTCTTTTTTCTTTAAATTCTTGTTTTGCTATTTCAAACTCATCTTCATTTATAATCGCATTTCCTATTCCATCTGAAAAATCTAAAAATTTATATGGCTTTCCAGTTTGACCTCTTCTATAACTTAAAATTTCTTTTGTAACAATTGGCTGATTATTTTTTAATCCTATTGATAATTCATAAGTAATTAGAGGTTGTTTTTTTCCATCAACAGAATCATTTCTAAATTTAATCTCAAATTCAATATCGCCAGTACAATCTCGTGATAATACTTCATTATAACCACCTCTTTTATTTAATGAAGTTTTAACATTATTTTTTAAAGAATCGCTTAAAAAACCAAACACATCAAATAATGTAGTTTTGCCAGTACCATTTGCTCCTAAAAAAACGCACATATTCGGGAGGTCTCTTATTTCAACATTTTGAAGTGCTTTATAATTTTTTATTCTAATTTTTTCAATTTTCATAAAAATATCACATTTTTTCAAAAATAGTCAGTAATTGTAAGATAACAAAATAATTATTGGTTTACTTATT
>Ga0154347_1050_pt1 | contig 36305 bp, 32 predicted proteins | sample RifGroA2_FD_115875 | JGI IMG/M metagenome (GOLD analysis project Ga0154347, IMG submission 115875) | Bacteroidetes bacterium GWA2_31_9
TTGTAATATTTTATTCAGATGCTTGATTGTTATACCCATAACTTCAGCCAAATCATCTTGAGTCCAGTTTCTATACTCCATTTGCTCACGAATGAAATATCCTGGTCCAAATTTTCTTGCCGGTCTAAGTTTAATTGTTGTTCCCATAGTGTTTTTTCAGCATTAAGAATAGTGATTTGATATTTCTTCAATAATAAACTCGCCTATGCTTTTTTCGTTATTCTTCCATTCAATAAGCATTTCTAAACGATATTTCAGTTTTAGCCTCATCGAATATCTTGATTCAGTGCCTTTTAGTTTTTCGAAATTTAAGCCTCCATCATTCCATAAATCATAAATATCTTTTGCTGCTTCAATTTGTTGAATTCTAGCAAAAAATTTGTCAATAATATCATTTGGGAGTCTATATTTTTTAGATTTACCATCAACATACAATTTCTCTAAATCTTTATTACTAAATCTAAAATCCATTCTTATTATTCTACAAATATAATCAAAAATTTGTTAAATGCAAATATAAAATAGTACAAATAGGTAAATATAGAAACATGTATTTACCTATTACTAAAATATTGAATTTACTATTGATAATCATTATGCTACTAACACTTCATTTAATTCATTAATAATATCTTCTGTTTGTTGACCAAATAGTTGCCACATTTTTCCTAATCCACCTTGTGCATTAAAAGGATTTAAGTCGAAATCATCTTTTTCGATATGGAAACTGCTAATTACATAATCCTTTATCATTCGTAGCCATTGCATTTGCTCTTCGTTAAACTTGGTTACTCCTGCTTGTTTTTTAAATACCCAGTTTTGAAAATTTTTATCCACAATTTTGTCATAAGCAGTAAGCGTTTTGTCGATTCCGCTAACTTTTCGAATTAGTGAAACTATTGCTGTTAATTCATTAAGAGCTGAACCATTGCATTGTTCAAGAGCTTCATAAGCTCTCCAAATATTCATTGGTGCAAGATTTGGTTTTTCGTTTTGAAGTTTTTCTAAAACGTCTTTAATCATTGTGTAAGTGAGTTCACGTCTGCGGAATGGTTGGTTGTAAAAAATCTGCAAAGCCAATAATTCATCTTTGTTTTGTTGCATCCATTCTGTAAAACTGGCAATCAATTCGTTGGCTTTTTTGCTGTTGTCTTTGTCCCAACCTACATTAATGACTTCATCAGGATTTGCCAAATCAATTTTTTGTTCGTGTGCTTTACGCACATTTTCAATGTATTCGTTCAGTTCGCCAGTAAATACTCGGGCTGCTTCGTTTTGCAGTTTTTCGGTTTCGGCTTTTATGGCTGCTTCAATTTCAATAGGTGCTGCACCTGCTTTTTCGTTCCGAACTTTTGTTTCAATTTCTTCGAGCACATCAGGATTAAAAGCATTCAGTAATTCTTTCACTACTTGCGAAACGCTTTTGCCGTCGGCTTTTTCGGCAAATTGTTTTTTTTCTTTTTCGGTAATTTGTTTGTCTAGTCGGGTTAGTCGGTTGGCTAATGAAGTAAACAATTCTTCTTCTCTTGCACCCACAGCAACGGCTTGTAATAAGTCTTTGAGTGGAACACCTGGCTTTTTCTCCAAAGGTCGGCTATCGGTTTTTAAACTCTTGGTTACACCAATGGCATCAACGATAACAAAATGGTCTTTTGTGAACTTTGCTGTTGAAGTTACTTTTCTTAAACTATCTAAATCAATTGTTCGTGTGCCTCTGCCTTTCATCTGCTCAAAGTAGTTTTTACTTTTTACATCACGCATAAAAAGCAAACATTCCAATGGCTTTACATCAGTACCTGTGGCAATCATATCAACCGTTACGGCAATACGTGGATGATAATCGTTACGGAATTGCGATAAAACAGATTTCGGGTCTTCTTCAGTTCTATAAGTAATTTTTTTGCAGAACTTGTTTTCTTCTGCAAATTCTTGTCTTACAATGTCGATAATATCGTTTGCGTGGCTGTCGGTTTTAGCAAAAATCAATGTTTTTGGGACTTCAAAAACCCCCATCCCCGCTTCGCCCAAAGGAGGAAGAGCGTATCGGTCTTTAAAAATTGTTGGCAAATTTTCTTTAAAAGTGCGGATTATAGTTCTGATTTGATTGGGGTTTACGACATCCTTATCTAATTTTTGTTTGGAGTATGATTCATCTTCATCTTGCAATTCCATTCGTTTTTTTCGACTTAGTCTTTCACGGTGTTCAACATATTCGCCTTTCCAAAGTGTTGCACCTTGTAGGGTTACTTTAGTGTCAATAATAAAAACTTCATATCCCACATTTACCCCATCAGCAACTGCCATTTCGTGCGAATATTCACTTACAAGGTTTTGGTCAAAGTATCCAATGGTTCGCTTGTCGGGAGTAGCTGTTAAACCAATTTCAAAAGCATCATAATATTCCAAAACTTGTTTCCAAAGGTTGTAAATACTGCGGTGGCACTCATCAATAACAATAAAATCGAAAAACTCTATTGGCATTTTTGGGTCATACTCAATTGGAGGAATTTCTTTGGGTAGCCAACTTTTTTCGTTTGGATTTTCTTCTTCAGCACTTTCGTCTAATTCTGTTCCTTTCAAAACGGAATACAATCGTTGAATGGTGCTAATACAAACCTGACTATCAGAAGCTATATAACTAGATTTTAAACGTTGAACGCTGTATAATTCGGTAAATTTTCTGTTATCATCATTTGGCACAAACGACATAAACTCTTGCTCTGCTTGTTCGCCTAAGTTTTTGGTATCAACTAAAAATAATACTCGTTTTGCTTTTGCATATTTCAATAAACGATAAATGGCGGTAATTGCAGTAAATGTTTTACCTGAACCAGTTGCCATTTGAATTAAGGCTCTTGGTCTGTTTTCTTTGAAAGAATTATCAAGTTTTGTAATTGCATTTATTTGACAATCACGCAAACCTTGTGTTTGCAAATCAGGTAAGTCAAATAATCTTCTGCGAAGAGATTTCTCAGTTTTTAACCAATCTCTTAATGTTTCGGGTTTATGAAAACTAAAAATTTCTCTTGCTCTTGGCTTTGGGTCTGTAAAATCTGTAAAACGAGTTATTTCTCCTGTGCTGATATAGACAAAAGGCAAAGGTTCATTTTTCAGGTGTTTTAATTTTGCGTTTGCATAACCTTCAGATTGGTCTTCGTGTACATTCATTCTATGAGCTTCTTCCTCTCTTTTGGCTTCAATTACACCACAAGGCTTCCCTTCTACAAACAAAACATAATCAGCAGGACCAACATCTGTCAGATATTCTTTCACCGCTACTCCAATTCCAGCATTCAAGTTTAATTGCTTAATGCCCTGAATAATCCATCCACAAACATCTAATTGCTTGTCAATATTGTCTCTAGCTATTTGTTCAGGATTTTGGTTCATTACAATTTATTCAAAGTCATAAATTTAATATCAAATTTAATTAAATCCAATTATTTTCAGTTATGATTTATTATGTTTTGAACGTTTTATCAAAGGTAAAAATACACATTAATTTTTATTATAAATTTCAATAATATTTATTTAACTTTGAACAAGAATTGTTGAATTTGAAATATTTCTTTAATTTTGAAATATAAATAAGTTTTTAATCGTATTTTTATATATAAATAAAATATATGCAAAAGCATCATATTAAAGCATTTGTTGGAGTTGATAAAGGTAAAATTAATGTAGGTCTTTCTTTAGTTGAATTTAAAGAAAATAATATTACTATTATTTATTCTCCAGCCCTTGATTTATCTGGTTATGGAAATAATACAGATGAAGCCCGACAATCGTTTGAGGTTTCATTGCGTGAATTTTTAAAATACACCACCAGTAAAAGCACACTAAATGAGGTGCTTATGAATTTAGGTTGGACTATCAATGGTTCATCTACTAAACCTAAATATCGACCTCCTTTAGACACCGAATTAATTAGCAAAAACGAAACTTATAGCGAAATTATTAATAAAAAAAATTATTCGGTTTCCAGACAATATGTTGATTTAGAAATAAATGGCTAATAGTCTTAAAAATGTTCCATTAAAACTTTATCGTGAATTTTTACAAGCAAAAGGTTGTAAACTTACTCGCACAAATGGTGGACATGAACATTGGACACGTAGCGACTTAAACAGACCAATTACAATTCAAACACATATTGACCCTGTACCTGAATTTATAATTAAAAATGGTTTACGAACTTTGGGTCTTGATAGAAAAGATTTTATTGATTGGATTTAAACTAAAAATTAGCACACAATCATAAATAAAAAATCCACATCATTTTAATTATCAATGATATGGATTTTATTATTGTGGAGCTGCGGGGAGTCGAACTTAATCTGTAAATGTTCTTATTATAAAGGTGTTATTTGCTGAAAATATGTGATGGGGGACGAAAATGGGACAATGTTAACATTATATTATATGGGTTTCCAACTTGAAAATATAACCATTCATTATCAATAAGTTAATTTCTTGGTCTCAAAAAAGTGAATATTTTTTATTCTATCCTATATTTCTATTCAATAAAAGTCTTGTTCCACAGAAAAAAGTTCAGGAAATATGTATGGAGTATATGTTTTTATAAAATATAATTTCTCACCAAAACTTATTTTCTTTTCTACAGGAATTGTCCGTATCAGTTTTTTTAATAGTTCTGGATATGAGTGTTTTATATGGCGAAATAATAAAGTATCCTCTAGACCTGTAAGAACTAATATACCATCGTTTAACTGTTCATATTTTATTTCAGCTCCAAACATTGACCTTGCTGCATTAGGGTTAGACTTAATGATTTTGGTTCTTATTTCAAGAAATTCTTTATCGTATTTTGCTTTTATCAGGCAAAACGGGCTTAATGTAGAGGTGTCAATGGATGGTGTTAATTTCCTTAGAGAGTCTATTGTTTTAAATGGAAGATATTTTGTATCACTATTAATTAAAAAATATGAATCTGATAAATCTAATAGATATTGTATTACAAGAATTGTATCATTAATATTTGGTTGATTTATTGAATCAATAATTGATTTAGTTTCTTTATTAAATTCCTTATAATACGGGTTAATTACCATAGAATCACCAGTATTTATAAATACAGAATTGAATAAAAACGAATCCATAAAAAATTTCTTTAATTCTAAAATTAAACCAGAAAAACTTAGGGCGAATGACGAATCACAAATTACTGTATTATTCATCTTGTTCGAATCAAATATCGCACCGTTAAAAGAGACTGTATTGAATAACGTTCCTGATAAATCTGAAAATATTAACTTTGTCCCATCAAAATTTGAATCACTTATCTTGTTATTAGTAATCTGACTATTTTGAATATTTGCCCCAGCAAAATTACAACCGTCTATCGTGCTGTTTCTAATATTCGAACGCTGCATATTTGTTCCTATGAAATGAGTGGCAAAGAATCTAGAGTTCAATATTTCCACCTGTGATAAATTTGCATGTGTAAAGCGTGAATTATTTAAATCCGATGAATCAAAGATTGCACTGAACAACTCTGTCCGAATAAAATAACCTTGAAGGTGTGTATTAGAGAAATTAGAAATAGTTAAATCCGCATCTGTAAAGTCACATGAGCCATTTGCTCCTGAAAAGTCTGAGTATCTCAAACTGGCAGAATTGAAATTTGTACTGTAAAGACTACATCCTGTCAAAATAATATTATCTAATTTCGAATAATTAAAATCCGTATAATTAAGTTTTGCATTTATCATAATGCAGTTTGACAAATTACAGTAAATCAAGTTCCTGTCGCTTAAATCAATTCCTGCAACCGATGGGTATTTTGATAATTTTTCTTTTTTTGAAAGAACCAGCCAATCTGTTTGAAGTAATTTTTTTTGTTCGGGATATTTCACTAAAACTTCGTTCTCAATTATAATTTTAGGAAAGGTATATTCTAATATTGTCCAATACCCAGAAAGTACACCAAAATATCCTGATATTGTCATGAGAAACCAGATATAGTAAGTTATTCCAAGTAATGTTATCACGTTTTCAAAGTGATGCTTTATTCCATTCTTATAGCAGACATAGGTTCTTGTCCCAAACTTTTTTTTACGAAAAAGTTTATTCAATAATCTGAATTTCCATAATAAAAACATATAACCAAAACCTGCCTTCTTAGCTAAAGGAGAATTTTTTACTGAAAATATTTTTATGATATTGGGCGTCTGCGAGTATATAAGATACAAATCAATAATGATACAAGCCATGTGTAAAGAACTGATAGAATATGACTGATAATCTGCAAACCGTAATAGTATATAAAAAAGAGTCAAAAGTGGAAGGTGAAAAGCAGAAATTCTGATTACGAACTTTAATATTTCTCTTCTATCACCTGATTTAATTGTTATTAAATAATTGATTATGAATGGATGGAGTGATATTGCTTTTTCTTCACTTTCAGGTTCTTTTGAGAATTGGAATAATTTTTGGCAATGTAGCTCTAGATTTAACAAGAGGTAATAATGAAATATCAGTATTAAGAATGGTGCTACAACATAAAACCCTTTTAACGGCAAATTTATTCCGATAATTGGCAATTCAATGAAAGAATCTGGCATAAATAACATCAAGTCTGTTGTTGATGCTATGCTTATTGCGATATAGAATAGAAACGCAACAAAAAATAAACCAAGATTCCGGTTTATCCCTGATGAACTATTTATTGATGATAACATGTCTGACATAATTTCTAAATATCTTTTTAGTATTGTAAAAATACTAATTTTTCTGTAATTGGTTGATAAAAAAAGAATAACACCCACAGTCTATTGATAATCTATCCTGCTAATATGGAGTATTATAGTTATTATTCTATTTTATATTTTCAGTATTGAAAAAATAATATAATTGCTAAATATTTTTATTTTCTTTTCCACTACTATAGTTAAGTTTTTTGGCAATAATAATTCATATTCTTCTCTATTGCTAATCGGTTCTAAATATATAGCATTTGTTTTTTTTGGCACTTTAATAATTAAAAGACTCTCATACTTTAATGGCTTATAACTACCCTCTGTGTAGTTTCTATAATACAAATACATTGAAGTACTAAGAAACGCTTTATCAGAAAATACAACCCCTTTCGTTAATTTCTTATCTTTTAATAAGTAACTTTCTAAAAACTTATTAGAGATTCTTCTTATAACAATAACATTATCTTCCAATTGAAATTTGTTTATTTCTTGTTCTAATATTTGTGCTTTTTTATTGACATAATCCACATTATTATATGGGTATGCTCCTCTTAATAAAGCATTAATATTCCTAAAAAAATTACCAGCGTACCATTTATAAAGATCTTCAATTAAAAATATTCTTTCTGGAGGATTCAAACTGATAGCTTGTTGCATTCTTTCTTCAAATTCTATTTTCTCTAAAGTTTTAAAATATTCAAAATATTTTGTAGCCCAGTTTTGTATTTCTACAGGAGTAGAAAAATATTTGTAATTATTAGGGATATAATCCTTCTTTATATTTCTTTTTAAATAATAATTAAAAAGTAATTCAAATATTTTTGATTCAATGATATTGATATTTATTTTTGACATAATTCAAACTAAAGAAAATAACATCAAAAAACCTATATTTTTAGATATACTTTTTGTAACAATGTTTTGGTATGGAAAATTACTACTAAATAATTATTAATTTGAATCATAACGAACACCAATTATACAAACATCATCCACCTGTTCCAAATCACCTTTCCACTCCTGAAAGGCTATATCAAGGGCTTCCCTCTGAGCGTTCATGGGTCTATTGCTAATAGAAACTAATAGCTTTTTCAGAGGCTCATATTTAAATTTTTTCCCTTTTATGCCTCCAAACTGGTCAGCGAAACCATCGGAAAAGACATAAATAATATCATTCTTTTGTAGCTTTATTTCGTGAAGATTAAAGTTTAGCATTGTTTCATAAATGGCAATCGGCATTTTATCCCCTTTAATCTCTGTAAGGTTTCCTTCCCTGACATAGTAAAGCGGATTATTAGCACCGGAAAATAATAGAGTAGAAGCCTTTGTATCAATTGCACAAAGTGAAATATCCATACCGTCTTTTTGCTCTCCCATACTTCCTTTTTGTTGCAATGCGTTAATAATCCTTTTTCTCAGTTCATTTAATATATTATCAGGTCTTGTAATTTTCATATCATTAACTATTTCATCCAGAAAAGTAACCCCAAGCATACTCATAAATGCACCTGGAACACCATGTCCTGTACAATCTGCTGCACAAAAAATTAACCATCCGTTTATCTTGGTAAACCAATAAAAATCACCACTTACAATATCTTTTGGCTTATAAAGTATAAAATGTTCGCAGAGAACGTCATTGGCTGTTTCTACCGAAGGCAGGATTGCACGCTGTATATTTCTTGCGTAGTGGATACTTTCTGTGATTTCTTTATGAATTTGCTCAATATGGTCTTTCTGTGCGTTTATTTCTTCTTTTTGCAGATATAATATGCTGTTTGCTTTCTTTTTCTGGTAATAACCCCTTAAAAGAGCAATTGCTAAAAGAAGGATTAACCCAAACCCAAGCGAAAAGGCATAAATCAAAATTCTTTTACGTTCAATTTCTAATGCCTGTACTTCTTTATCTTTTTTCAAAAGAACAATCTCTTTTTCTTTTTTTTCGGTTTCGTACTTTGTGGATATTTCCGTTAGTTGTTTGGAGCTTGCTTCGTTTAATAGGCTGTCTTTAATATCAGAATACTGCTGGTAATAGTCATATGCCATTTTATATTTTCCAAGCCTGTAATATGTCTTTGAAAAGTTTTCATAGACTTTCTTAAGCCTCTGTTTTGCGTTTACTTCTCTGGACAATATCAAGCATTTTTCGTTGTATATTAGAGCCGAATCGTATTTTCCAGTTTCAGTATAAAGACTTCCAATATTTATCAATGATGTAATAACAGCCTCCTTATCTCCGATATCTTCACTAATTTTCAATGATTGTACATAATAATCAAGTGCTTTTATTTTATTTTCCGATTCGTCGTAAATAACAGCCAAACTGTTTAATGATGCTGCAATACCGGCTTTATCATCAATGCTTTTTCTGAGATACAATGCCTTTGTATAGTAATCAATGCAAGTAGAAGTATCGCCCAAATCTTTATATGTAATGCCAATATTTATTAAACTCATAGCCATGCTACGTTCATCATTAAGTTCTTTCCGTATTTCATAAGCTTTTTTATGATAGAACAGTGCTTTTTCTGAATTTCCCAGTAAACTGTAAATTGCAGCTATATTGTTCAGACTTCCTGAAATACCTATTTTGTCGTTTAGCATCTCTTTCAGGCTTAACGATTGTTGCCAATAATCCAGAGTCTTTTCAAGATTGCCTTTGCGAAAATATATGTTCCCGATATTATTCAGGCAATATGCTATTCCAAGAGAATCCCCGATTTCTTTGTATATCATTATTGCTTTCATGTAGTAGTCAAAAGCTTTTTCGGTATTTCCATGAGAATAATTGTAAGCTCCAAGATTATTAAAGCAGTTTGAACAGCCTGCTTTGTAATTTAGCTTTACTGCGATTAAAAGGGCTTTTTCAGTATAGACTAATGCTTTTTGTGGATTTGTATAAAAATATTTGTTAAACATCCTGTTCAGTGCATTTACTGTTTGCGTATCTGTTCTGGCTTGAATGAAAACATGTTCAATTGAATCGCTTATCTGCTGGGGCTGTGCGGAAACCTTTGCCGATAGTAAAATATAGAAACAGGTAAGGAATATTATGTGTGAAAAATATTTCATTTTTGGACTACCTTTTCACTTTAGAATTTATTTTCATTGGCAATTCTAATTCGCACAAATATAAACAATTAATTTGAAAAAGATACTAATAAGCAGGGTACTTATAAGAACGTTTATATTAGTGGTAACGAAAGTGCTGGATATTCATAAGATTTGCAATATGAAAAAGCAAAATAAAGAAACAGATGCCATAAAAGCTGTCAAAGAAACTGCATTGAAATTGTTAGGAGAAAGAATAAGGCAGATACGAATTAGCAAAGGTTACAGCAGTTATGAATACTTTGCCTACGAACATAATATTTCACGTGCTCAATTTGGAAGATATGAAAGAGGCGAAGACCTACGATTCAGTACGCTTATTAAAATTATCGAAGCTTTTGATATGACCCTGAATGAGTTTTTTGCAGAAGGGTTTGATGACAATAAAAAACTAAAGAAATAAATTTTACTACTTAAAACTGAGTAAATTCACAAGCATTGTGTAAATAAGTACATTTTATAAAAGTTTAATAAAAACATAATAATTTGGTAATTTCTATATTATAAAATCTCATCCTTTTTTAATTTTAATAGAAATATATGTTTAGTCAGGGTCATTACTCTTACCGGATTTTTTATTGCCAACCGCTTATACAGCAGGTTATTGAAAGCAGAAACAAAATAAAGGAAGTTTTAGCCACGAAAAACGAACTGACAGTTGATGAAAAAAAACTATTATTAAGAAGATTGTTTTCAAACTCATGGAAAATAGTTAGTGGAAGGTTTTAGCAATACAACGTCTTCAAATTCAAGCCAATTTATATTTTAACACTTTTTTATGGCAAACCTGTTTGATTTACATGTTTCAACATCGGAACTTCCACAGGAAATAAAAAACATCAGAAATAAGTACAAAGATTATTTACAAATTGAAAAAGGACATTGTCCTGTAACAATCAGGCATAAAATAAATGCGTTGAGAACTTTTATTGCACGGTCGGGAATTCAGCATTTATCGCAGTTGGAAGAACTAACCGTGAAAGATTTTTTCTATAAACAGTGCAAAGATCATGAATGGTCAGCCAATACATACAGAAATTATTGGAAAAATCTGAAATGCTTTTTTACATGGGCTATCTACAATAAATTAGTTAAGTTAGAGTCGAACCCTCTGGATAAGCTTGGAAAACCAAAAATTCACAAAGTAGTACCACGAAGATTGTCAAAAGAACAGCTTCATTCAGTTTTTACTGCTTGTTGTACGTTTCAGTGGAGATACGCTGTTGAAAGGGCAAGAAATGTGGCAATACTTGCAACTTTTATTTATACAGGAATCCGTATTAACGAGCTGATCAATATCAGAGTCGAAGATGTATCTATAAAACAACGAACTATTTTAATCCGTAAAGGCAAAGGGGGCAAAGTAAGAATTGTAAAAGTCCCGATGGAGCTGGTGCGGTTTCTGGAAGATTTCGAAAGTCATATAAAGAGAATAAATATACAAAGGGAATATTACTTCAGCAGTATCGGCGAATATAAGATTATGACAAACAAATATATTTATACCATTTGTAAGAAACTTGCCGATGCAACGAATATATACTTCCGTCCGCACATGTTGAGGCATACTTTTGCAAGTATGGCGTTAGAACAAAAGATTCCAATTGCAAGTATTTCAAAAATCATGGGGCACGAAAGTATTTTATATACTCAAAGCTATCTTGCACCCGAAGAAAATATTTTGCTTTCGCATTTCGAGAGTTTACATTTTCTTACCTGAAATTATTTAGTGGATGTTTAATAATCTGGCTTTTTAGGTGTTCAGCAGTTGCCGATAAATAAATTGCAGTAGTTTTGATATCGTTATGTCCTAACATTTTACTAAGACTGAAAATATCGCAACCACCTTCCAACATAAGCGTTGCAAATGTGTGTCTAAGTATATGCGAATGAAAATGAAAACCTAGTTTATCTCTGAGTATTAGAATTAACCTTTTCACACCGCTTTCAGTAAGAGGTTTATCTTTATTACTGGAACTGAAAAAGTAAATATGGCTTCTGTTGAGCCTTTCTCTTTCTTTCAGGTATGCTTGCAGGTAAATTTTAAGCTGTCCACACATGGGTATAAACCTGTCTTTCTTTCCTTTACCATTATTCACAAAAATAACATCGTTCTGAAAATCTATATCGTTAAGTTTAAGGTTCAGGCATTCTCTCACTCTCAGACCAGCCATAATCATGATTGCAACTAAAGCCCTGTTTCGGAATCTCGGAAAACGATAATGATATTTTAAATTATATGCAGTGTTGATAATAAGTTCCGCCTTTTCCTTGTCTAAGGCTTTGGGAAGGCTTTTATTTAAACGTGGCTTTGATATTGAATTTGCCGGATTTTCGGCAATATATCCTTTTTTAACACACCATTTGCCAAATGCCTTGAATGCTTTGGTATAATTGACTATTGTAGCAGGTTCCCATTTACGCTGAATAGTTCCTTCAAGTATAAATTTTTCAATTACATCTTGTGTTAGTTGATGGATTTCCTGAACTTTTGTGAATTTACTCAAAAAAGGAGAGAAAACCCTTTTGTAGCCTCTGATTGTATAAGGACTTAAATTCTGAAAAACTTGTCCATCGGTGTAAAAGATTTCTAAAAGCTCAATAATTCGAGGAGGTAAGTTGGTCATAACCAATGGTTAGTTGCTAAAAGCAACAGGTCATTGGCTCCGCATTAGAGATGGCGATTTTGTTGTTTGGTTAGGAAATAGATGTTAGTCGGCAATGCTTTAGCCGAGAGCCAGTCTCTTAAGAGGAGTCAACGGACACAATATTGTTGCGTTTGTATTGTAAACAAGCCAAAAACAATAGTCAAACATAAGAGTTTAGTAATATAGCCGACAACCAGTTACTCCAAATAAAATGGTGGGCTCAGAGAGGCTCGAACTCTCGACAAACGGCTTAAGAGGCCGCTGCTCTACCAACTGAGCTATGAACCCTTAAAAGTGCTGTGTTATTTTAGCAGGATTTGAGGGGAAAGCAAGAGTTTTCATGATTTAAGTATTTTTGATATTTTTGTATTGATATGCTACTTTTATTATAAATAACACTACCTTATGAGTAAAAGCAAAAAATCACCCGAAGAAATTATGGAAAACCTGCTTGTTGAGTGTGTTTTTGATGATTTACTAACAGAAAAGGACGAAAAAGAAGCAATGAAAAAAATGCTATTGGCTTTCGTTTTGTTGACTCAAGATAATAAGAATAATTCTCCTGCTTTAAAGGAACTTATTGATTATACAATTACAGGGCTTGACCCTTTTACCAAAAGGTTTAAAGACCATTGTATAAGCTTTATTATGGGTGAATTTCTCGCAAGAGGTCGAGATAAAGACAATAAATTTAAATTGTTTATGAGTGAATCATTAGTAAAAAAAATAATTTTTAAGAAAGGCGATGAGCCTTATCAATATAATTAGTATTTTGAATAATATACGAAAATAAAAACAACAGAATAAAAGCAAATGGGAAAACACCTAATAGATAGAAGTAAATATGATCATCCTGAACATTTTGATGATGTAATTAGAGAATATAAATCTTCAGAAAGATATTATCCTACTCCTCTTGAGAATCTATTGTTTGAATTAGCTGGACATAGGTGTACTTTATGTAAGGCTCCATGGTTAGAAATTCATCATATAGAAGAGCTGTCAAAAGGTGGTGAAACGAAATATGAAAATTTAATTGTATTGTGTCCCAATTGTCATACAAGAGTTCACTCAGAAAATGTACCTAATCAAAAAGAATTAATACAATATAAGGCTAAACAAGAGATTTCTTATGAGTTACCTATTTTGAATAATATTTCTGGAGCCGAATGGAAATTTCTAAAGCAAATTATTGATACTCATTTTGATAATAGAGTATTTTATGAAAGTATTAGTTTTCATAAAGTGTCAATTAGAACGGGTTTTTCTGATGATCTTTATTTAGAAGCAAGAAAAATAGCAATGAAAAGTTTAAGGTGTAGTTATCTTGTAAGTTGTGGTATAATAAGTGTTAATATTGAGAATACTGTCCAATTGGCAAATTCTCTTCGAGATAAAGAAACTTATTCTGTAACAATTTCGACAAAAGTTACATCAAAAGGTCTTAAATGGTTGAGATATATTGAAAATAGTGATTATGTAAAAGAACTTTTAGAAAAGAATAAAAATTGGGAACCGCCAACATGTGAGGTTGAAGAAATTAATATGATGTAAGTATCTCAGAAAATTCCTCGTTATAAAATACTTTCTCTTAATATATATCCAATTACAGAGTCGTTTATTATTAGAAAATCTAATATAACTAAAATACCTTCTTTGAGTTTCTTGGTTTTCTTTAATTGTTCTCGATTATTATAAATATATTTTCTGACAAGATTTTCCATATAATAAATTGTATTAACTTCAAGCTTGGCAGTATAAAGGCTTTTGTTTTTGTTAAGCATTCCAGAAATCCAAAATATTCCATCATTAAGGTATGAGCTCCCAATACCATTCAGTAATTTTGATATTGAATAAAGAGTGGATGGGCAATATCCTATTTTTTCAGTTATTTCTTTAAAAAATATTTTTTCTCTGTCTTTTAATGTATGCCAAGTTTTAGCTGTTTCCTTCCATTCTACTTGTGCAAAAAGATAACTTTCTACAATTTTATCTGTAAACCAACGATTATAACCATTTTTACATATTTCTACTACTTTTTCTTTAAAGAAATTCCAAACAGTCCAAAAATTATCATATGTATCAAGATAATCCTCCGCTATAACAAATTCTTTCAATAAATCGGCTATTGGTTCTGAATTATTAAAATTATCAAAAAATGGTTTTAAATAAGTTTCAACTTCTAACCTATTAGCACTTAATGTGAAATAAGCTAATTTTTCTATAAAATGATGCCTAACCAGATAATCTCCTTTACCAGTTCTGTCTTCAGAAAGAAGTTTTTTAGCAAAAATTGAAATGATTTTTTGAACGATACTTTTGTTATCGTCATTATCAGTTTTTAAAGGGATTATTTGAAAGACTGTTCCCAAAGATGATAATTCTACTTGCTCAATGGCTGGCAAATCCTTCAATAATATTTTATTCTCTACAACTTTCTGTAAGACATTCTCATTCTCTTTCAAAAATCTGTCGATTAATTCAGCTTTAAGAACCCCATAAACTCCTTTTTTATAGTTTTCTTCCTGAAGTATTTTTCTTAAATCTTCAAATTTTGATTCTAATACTAAGTATCCAAATAATATTGATTGAGCATCATTAAAACTAATTCTCCATAAATTATTTAATATAGCATTTAATGAATGGTGTAAGAATCGCCCACTCACCCCGATAGGCATATTATCAAATAAAGTAATTAGAAGAATAATTTTGATTATTTCCTTATCTTCTGGGAATTTTTCTAATAATAATGGTAAAACAGAAATTGCAGAATCAACTCCGTCAGAAACCTGATACTGGTAATTATTTTTAAAAGACGACGAAGCAACTTCATATATAATATTTTTACAGAAGACAATATCTTTCTTCGAAAGCTTATCATAGCAATCTCTAATCAAAACAGAACATACTTCACCAGGAACAGAGTAATTCATAAAATAAAAACTTTCGTCTTTTGAAGGGTTAAAAAGTATGACTTTGGGGCTTTCCTTTAATTTTAAATTGGAAATAACTTGTTTTACTTCATTCAAGGCAAACTTTGGATTTTTTTCATATTTTTTATATTCCTTGAATTTCTCATCATTTCTTATTTTATAATGGCTCCACATTTTCAAAGAATTGAATTTTGTTTCCTCCGAAATTTCTTGCAAAAAGCTTTCTTTCTTATGCTTTAATTTAGGATCAATTTCAGGATTCCAATCAATTTCAATACAATCATCCTTCTTTTTAGTAATAGGGCTCATTTTTCTCCTATCCATTCTTGCAAGATACATTCTCCATGTTTCATCAGACTCGGTTTGCTCCGATTCAGGTGGTAAATTTGCATAATAGTTATCCAATATTTCCCATATTATCTTCTGCCTATTTTCTGCTTCTTGTTCTCCCATATCTTTATTTTTAAAGCATTGATAATTTAAACATAAATTTTCCAAAGTAGATTTTCTATGTACGTCATCACATGCTTTTAGCCTTTCGTCCTCATGAAAGTCATTTTTTGAACTTATACTAAAGTTTTTGAGGCTTAAAAGTGAACTTTTTTGTACTAGATCTAAAATCAATCTATTTGTGTCATAACGAAAAAACTCTTTTGTTTGAAAAAGAATTTTGGCAACATTAAAGGTTTTTTCTGGAAAAGCGAGTACAATACTTGACAAAACTGCTGAAATAGATGCAGACTTAGAGTTTTTTAATAAGTATAAAAGCCAATACTCTAAGTTTTCAGATTTTGATATGTTTCCAATTTCAAGAAAAAACTTTTCCAAAGCCATGTGCATTGACTCTAAGGCATGTGGAGCAACTTGTGTTCCTCTATAAACACACCAAAGCCTTTTGCTAATGTATTGTTTGATTTTCTTATTTTCTCCTATTGAAACGTCTATTTCTTCAACTTCAGGTTTTGCAAAATCTGATTTGGCATAGTATTCAACAGCCTTATTCGTAAAATTTAAAATAAAAGTAATGGTATCTTTTAATGAAGATTGAAGAAGCCAATATATAGGCGTCTGGTATGAGCTTGCTGGAAAATATTCAAGATAATCATCTTCCATATTAAAATATTGTTCTGTTCCCATACCAGACTGGGAGTAGAAAATGTTTTTTTTAGGTGTATGAGACAAGTATAAATCAGCTAATTGCAAAACAAGTTCTGGATGAACCTGAGAAACTGAAATCCCTTCAAGTTTTGTCAAAATTGTTTTTGATAAATCGTAATATGGATTTCTATGATATTTCCATTTATTTTTTAATATTTCTGTTAGAACCTCCTTGATTTCATCTTTGATTTCGGAAGAACCAAATAGTATTGTATGGATTATTTTATCTTTTATATCATCATGAGAGAAAAAAACATCTTTTTCAATTGTCCATTGATAGTATCTCAATGCAATTAAGCTAGAATATTTTGTTGTTTCTCCTGTTTTATATTTGCTGTTCCAATCGCCAATAACAGGTAAGATAAAATTAATGTTTTCTATTCCGATTGCCTCTAAGTTTTCAAAAACAAATTCAATACTACTTTTCCATCCTTCCCCTTTGGGCTTTGTTAAAATATATTTCAACGTATATAAATCTACATTTCTTATTCCTAATTGTTTAAAAAAGTCTTCATCAACTTCCTTACAGGCAATTCTTAGCCAAAAAGAGATTGTCTTTAACAATTCTTGTTTGTTTTTTAGCAATAATTCTTTAAAGTTTTTGAAAAAAAATGCCGAATAATCAGATAATAATATTGAAACGAGTATTTCGTTTTTCCAATATTGCTCAATTTTATTATCCGTTATAGATTCTTCAATAAAAGTTTTAACTACATCATTTTCAAGTAAAAGATTATCTGATACCCAATTTCTAAAACTTCTACGAATTGGAAGAGACTGTCCTATTTTCTCAAAAAAAGTCTGATAATTTGTTGATTTATTAAATTCAATTTCGATAATTTTCTCCAATGCCCATTCTTCATATATATCGTGTGTAATAAAATATCCAGCAGTTTCGTATCCTAAAATACCATCTTTTGTTAATTCATTATCCAAAATATGAGACTCACAATCGGGATTAAGAAAAAACTGCCCTTCATTTGCTCTCTGAAATGCAATTTTTAAGAAAACTTGCTCTCTTGCTGGTTTTGATTTTCGAATATTTTTATCCCACAGTTTTTCTTTAAAACTTTTATAATCCAATAACTCTGTTTCTTTATAAAACTTCAGATATTCATTTAAATAAAATGGATTATTGATTAAGTCTAATAGTTTTTCATTTTGAGGTAATTGAAAAGAGTATTTCTCTGAAATTATATTAAGTTCATACCTTTTTAAGCTTTGTAAATTTATATTTAGTGGAACAATGTTATATATTTCTGAAAATTGGTAGTTTAAATCATTTAAGTAGTTATCTCTTGTTGTAAAGATTATTTCCCAATTATCCTTAATCAGCATAGATAAAAATTCATTGAAAGGGTCGGTATTTTTTAAGTCTAATAGTTTTTCTGCTGAATCAATAACTACGATTTTAATTGTTTCGCCTTTATGAAAATCTATGAACTCTTGAATATTGAAATTCTTAAAAAAATCATTAATATTTCTTAATTCAAATTCAGTAGCTTTAAATATATATAACGAAGCAATATCTTTTATTTGTTCATATAGAGTTTTGATGATAGCTGTTTTTCCCACTCCACCTATTCCACTAAGAATTAATATTTTTTGTTCGGCAATTTTTATTTTTTCAAGTTCATTATCTCTATTTATTTCAATCGTTTGATTGTTAAAAGTAATGCTTGTTTGTATGTCTTTTAGAATATTTTCAGTATGTTTTTTTTGTTCTTTGATTAAATCAATAATGCTATTATCTAAGGTGAAAAAATATTTATCAATGTGTTCATTATCTATGGAAACAAACTCACTTTCATAAAACCATGCCCCTTTCCAAATAATTTCAATATTTTTTGACTTTGCATCATTTTCAATCTCTTCTTGTTCTTTTGTTTTCCTTTTCGTTTTTGCACTACTTTCAGTCCAATCAATAGGAGTATAGAATAAGATTTGTGTTACTTCAGGATTTTTCTGCTTTGCTATTTCTATCTTTTTAAGAAATTCATCTTTATGATTTGATAATTTATCTTCATAAAATTTTGCTTCCCAAGCAATATAATCATCTCCAAATTTGATTGGATTTGTTTCCATTCCTGATTGATTCTTGAAACGAAAAATTCCATTTGTTTGGTTAAATTCTTTACAGAATAACAAATAAGCAAACCACTCAAAAGTATTTTGAGGATTTTCACTAAACTTGGCTTTAAAGATATTCCAATTTGGTTTAATCATAAGTATAAAATAAACAACAACATTAATTTATCTTTTACAAATATAGGTTTAATTTAATGATGTCTTTATACTATAGAATTTTACGGAAAATGGCTATAAGAAAATATACAAATGGAATATAGATGATTCTTAAAATTTTTCTATTCTTTTATTTAAAACAATCATTAATTAATGATTTATATTAAAGGCAAATGTTCTTAATTTATAATTTTACAAAATTAAAGAGGAATAAGCTTATTTAGGTTAATAATTTCACCTTTTGTAATTGGTCTTTCTAAAACATTGAAACTAATTTTCATTTCCTTTTCTATTGGAGTAATGTTATCAGCATATATTTTGGTGTTTAAAATAATGTTAGAATTTGATTTAGATAAGATATAAAAACAATTCTCTGAAAAACATGTTTTATGAGGTTGTACATTTAAGAATACACATTGAATAATGTATTTTTCTATAGTTTCTTTAATCCATATATCATAATGAGAATCTATTGAAGAGGAACTAATAATTGGAAATGTAGAAGATTTTGGTTTATTCGGAAAGGTTTTTTCATCAAAAAGTTGAAGATTAAAATGTTTATCAACTATCATCTCTATTTCAATATTACTTGCAGTTTTATTTCCATTATTACTTATACATAAATTAAAAGGTCTAATATTCTTTGTGAAACTATAATAATCAAGTGCTTGTTCAAAATAAAGCCGATTATCATAGGTTCCTACACTTTGAATATAGGCAATCCCTGTCTTTCGATTTTGTAAATTTATCTTTTCTTTGTAAAGTTCTATTAAATAACTGTTCCAGTCATTATTATTGGTTTTTATAGAAAATATCAATCTTTTGTTATCACTTGGAGATTTATAACCAATATCCTCAGGTTTTAAGGAATTTAAAAAGTCGTCCTTACTGCACGGCACAATGTTTTCAACGTTAAATTCCAAGTTACTACCCAAATTTTGCTGATTTTTTGAGTAAGCAAAATCAATATTGATTTCAATATTTGAGATGGTATCTATTATATTCTCAATTGCGGATTCGATATTATTGATGAATGTCCTTGCGATATTCTTTTTTTGTGAATCATTCTTTTCTAATGAATACTGAAAAATTCTTCGATGTTTTAAATCAAATGGAACACTATCAACACTTCCATAGTGATTGTTTATAATACAGATAACCCTATTCCAACCTAAAGATTTTATCGCATATCCAGCTTCTATTAGCACGTTTGGATTAGGTGTTTTTCTATTTTCGGAATCGCTATTTATAGTTGAAATATCACAAATAAATACTTTGCAGTTATCAATTTTATTTAGAATAGTATCAGCAATACCTGGTGTCCCAGGTTCTCGTTTAGTTGCTTCGTCAATTACTAATTCATATTGATACTTGTTCTTTTTATTAATCGACCTAATAGCATCTGATATACAGTCTTTAAGGAAAGTTCGATTTGTACTATTTTCTAAATCGGATTGCCATGAATAAAAAATTGTTGATTTCATGAGTATTATTTTTCTTTGTAAAAAAAAGCAAGTTACACAATAAATAATTTACTTACAAAAGTTATAAAAACCACTGTTTCATTTTAAATAATTTCTAATAACTGGATTTTTATATCTGTATAGTTAAGCACCACCGCCCAAAACAAGCATCTACCACTTTTTCTGTAAACTCACAGCTTTCCTTCATTTACTGAATGTTGTCAAAACTGATATTATTAATACATAAAATCCTTTCATTACTATCGTTTTCATATATCTGATTGTAATCAACAAAACTTTTTTAATTGATATAGTTTCCAATATCTTGAACAATTTCACTAATTTTATCGCAAGTAAGCAAACACATATTTTGACGATGAGCCAGTTAAAGTAATAATTGTTATATATAATGTTTTATCTACTACTCCTAAGAAAGACTTAGAATCAATTGAAAGAGCTCTTAAAATTTTCGATAAAATGTTACAGGATAGAAATTTCAGACAGGCTGCAAATCGTGTTATTGAGAATGTTGAGAGGTAAATTATTAGGTTTTATTTTTTATAAAAAACAGTATTAATGTTTTTTTTTATATTTTTGTATCAAATATGTTATAATTTTTTATATTAAACTGATTTTATGACATATGTCAATAATAAACGAATGTTAAAATATAATTTAATGTATAATCATTATTGTAACTAACGTATTTTTAGCATTAGAAGGATTTAATATTAAATAATTAATTAAAGAAAATGCTTGATCCTTTTTCATCTCCATGGTTATATGGTTTAATTGTTATAATTATGGTAAGTCGCGGTTTTAAAATTGCTGCTTTAGCTTTTCTTTCGGGTGCTATTACGTATTTATTGTTATATTTTAGTAAAATTGTTTTTGCAAATTATTGTGTGGTTTCTTTTTATCCAAGTATTTCAGTTGCTATGATTACATCAATGGTTCCATGGATTATTTTCGGAACACCTATATCTGGATTGAAGAAGGGGTTCTTAATAATTTGTTCGATTGTTTTAGTAAGTGCTAATCGAATTTTATATAATGGTCATACAATTAATGAAGTAATTGCAGGTATTATTATTGGATTTGTCATTCTAATTGTTGTACAAAGATTTTTTAACAGAAAAAAGAAGAATACTTCTGATGGAGAAGCAAGTGTCTGGCCAAATTCAATTTATGTTCCATCTGGGCTTAAAAATATTTGGAGTCGTGCTGAAGTTGCTGAAAGATACCCTGGGGTAATGTCTCCTTTATTCTCGGATTTATTTTTACCAATAATTGGTAGAAGTATTAATAAAATGGGGAATATTTTACAAATTAAAAAGAAAAAAACTATTATTGGTTATTGTTTAAAAAACGGTCTTATATATTCAAATATGAGTCCTAACAGTTTAGATATTTTCAATGTTCTAAAATTCTTTTTAAAAATTAAAAGAAGTTATATTGACTACTGTAATAACAGATATAAAAATGCAAAGAAAGAATTTTGGGAAAATCATACACAAATCAATAAAAAGCTTGCAAAAGCTACAACACAACAAGAATTATATATTCTTCTTTTAGAATCATTACAGCTTTTTGAGAAATGGATGGTAGAACAAAGTATTTCTCTTTTTTATTTTACGTTCACAAATATTTATCTAAAACTATGGTTAAAACTACATTTTTTCAGTTCATTAAATGAATTATTGACTTCACTAACAAAGGGTATTGAGTCACCTACTTATAAAGAGGCATGTATCTTATTTGAACTTGGAAAAGAATTAAATTCTATTAATAAAGATGAATTGAATAATTCATCAAATATTAAAAACCTTTTAAAGAAATATTTAGATATCGCTGGCGATAGATTGCCTAACTATGACTTTACACAAAAAAGTTGGAATGAAATACCAGAACAAGTTTTAGAATTTGCAAAAAATAGTTATCAGAAAAATTGCCCTTCGCCGGAAGAGTTATTGAAAATTCATCAAAAAGAAAGAAAAGAAGCAGAAGAGTTAGTTGTAAGAAAAATAAAATTGTTTTGTCCCTTTTCTCACAAAATAGTATCTGAACAGTTCTTCCAGATTACAAGAACTATCAATGTCTTTAAAGAAGAAAGACAAATACAAATGTCTGCCTCATGGAGTTTAGTAAAAAAAATACTTCTTAAACTAAGCGATTCATTTGTTAAATCTTGTTATTTTACAGATGATGAAGATGTTTTTTATCTTACTGCATCAGAATTAGCTTGGCTAATTTCTGACCATAGTAAAACATCACCCTCTGTTTTTATAGCTACAATAGATGATTTTAAACATTTAATTAAATTAAGAAAAAATCAATATAATAATTTGAATCAATCTGATATCGAAATCAATCCGGAAGATCGGCAGAATGTTTTAGAATTCAGAGTAAAATCATTATTAAATCTACCAGATAAAAAAAATATTGATAAAACTCTTAAAGGAAATTATGGTTTAGGTAAAATTGTTCAAGGGAGTGTTGTTATAATAAAATCACAAGAAGAGTTTACAAAAATGGAACCGGGTAAAATTTTAGTAGTCCCTGCAACCAATCCCAATTGGGATATTTTATTCCCAAATGCATTAGGTTTAATAACTGAAACAGGCAGCCCTTCGTCTCATCCATTCCTCAAAGCAAATGAATATGGTCTGACTGCTGTTCTTGGTGTATATAAGGCATGTAAAAAACTTAAAGATGGAGATTTTGTTGAAATCAATGGGAGAGAAAAAACAATAAAAAAATTGAATTAACCATGATTATAATATGAAGAATATATTAAGAATAAATGATGGTTTAAATATAACAATTGACGAGTTACCTTTTTTTGGAGGTAAGGCTGCTCAGCAAGCTATGTCCAAAAAAGATGGTTTTCCAGTGCTTAACGCATTTGCAATTTCTTCATTAATATACCCTGAACAAGTTTGGTTTGAGAAAATTAAAACATATAATACGAACCAGATATTAAATGAATTGAATCAGGTAATACTTAATAGTGGAATAAACTTGTCTGATGAATTACATTTATTAAATGCCAACTCTTTTTCGGTGAGATCATCGGCTACCATTGAAGATATTCCTGAAGCTTCTTTTGCAGGTTCATTTTTGACTAGGCTTTTTGTTAAGCCCCAAGAAGTTCCTTTTGCAATTTATGAAGTTTGGAAAAGCGGATTAGAAGAACGGGTTATCAAATATTCAAAAGATAGAGGTCTTACCGATAAACAAATAAAAGTTGCCGTTCTTATTCAACCAATGATTAATAGTCATTTTGCAGGTGTTGCTTTTAGTCACCCTATTGGATATCCCGAAGATAATCATATTTTTATTAGCATTGTCAAAGGAATTGGAGAACCTTTAGTATCAGGTTCTGTAATGGGACAGAATTTCTGGGTTGAACGTTTGTCTTACCTTTTGAAAAAATATGAAAATTCAAATGACCTACATTTACTATCACATTACATGAGTGATATAGCGATGATGGTTGAAAAACTTGAGCTTATAAGGAATTGTCCACAGGATATTGAATTTTGCTTTGATCAAAATTTTAATTTAATTTTACTTCAAAACAGACCAATTACAAAAGCTAAATGAAAATTTTATTAATAGCTCCGAGTAATAGGCCTTTCACTAAGTCCAATTTGGTAAATTCACTTGGTATGAATTTACATCCCAAATATAATCTTTTATTACTTGGTAGCATTGCTATTGAATTGGGGCACGAAGTACGTTATTTAGATGAATCGTTTGAAGATATCCCGTTTAATGATTTTTATGACATTGTTGGAATAACTTGCACCACGAATAAAGCAATTAGAGCTTATGAAATAGCAGATATTTTCAGGGGTAAAAAAATTCCTGTTGTTATAGGAGGAATCCATCCTTCGACATGTCCTGATGAAGCTGGAAAACATGCAGATTGTATTGCAATCGGAGAGGCTGATGAGACGTGGCCTCAAATATTAAAAGACATTGAAAAGAATGAATTAAAGAAAATTTATTCTTCTGTAGGAAAATATTATGACCTGAAAGGAATACCCAAAATTCATTACGAGCTTATACCCAAAAAAGTTCATTACCGCCATACTGGTGCTATTGAAGTGTCAAGAGGTTGCCCTTTTAATTGTGAATTTTGCAGTACACATTTTTTTGGTGAAAAATATAGGACAAGACCTATTGATAAAGTAATTGAAAATATCAACAATTTGCCGGATGATTATATAATTTTCATGGACGATAACCCAATGGGAAATAAAGAATTTGCTTTGCAACTATTTTCTGAAATGAAAGGAATGGGTAAAACTTGGACATCTCATTCTACAATTGATATTGTAAAATACCCAAAACTATTAAAAGCAATTGCAGAATCTGGTTGTCGGAACTTAATTATTGGTTTTGACACTTTAAATATTGAAAATCTTCGATCAACTGGAAAAAAAATTAATATAAATATTAATTATAATGAAGCTGTGAACATAATACATGATTATGGTATCGATATTATGGCAGGCTTTATACTTGGATTTGATCATGACACAGAAAGCACATTTGAAGAGATATATAATTTTGTATCTCGTAATAAAATATTTTTACCAAATTATTGGATACTTACACCATATCCGGGAACAAAATTATTCCATCGGCTTAATGAAGCAAAAAGAATTCTATCTTCCGATTGGAATCAATACGATAGCAGGCATCTTGTATTTAAACCAGCAAACATGCCCCCTGAAATTTTTTTAGAGAGATTCCACGAAATGGAAAAACACTCTTTATCTTGGGGAAATATTATTACAAGAGGCATAAATAATAATAATGGTTACGTAAATATTAGCCGAAAACTAAAATTTAATATAGGCTTAAAATTTGCACGTAAATTAGGTATGGAACAATATGGAGAATAAAATTATGAGTGAAAACAAAGAAACTTTCAACCCAAATCATGTTTATATTCTTGAAGACAATGAAGGATATCAAAATCAATTTTATGATATATTTAATTCAAAATATAAAGGTAAAGTTGAAAAATTTGATAAAGCAGATGATTTATTTAGAAAAATTATTGATAGAAATAAAGAAAAAGCATTTGAAGGTACTGACCTTTTTATTATTGACTTATTTAATCCTCCAGGGATATTCAGAACCAATGTTTTGTTGTTAAAATTTATTTTTATTTTTAGATTTATTTTTAAACCTTTTTATTGGCTTTTCTTTTCTTATAAATATTACAAATTAATGAAATATCTGGATGTTACGGATGAAAAATTAGAGGATAAATTTAATTCAAAAATAAATCCAGAATTAATTAAAATATTTCCTTGGGGGGGCATTCAATTTCTTGCTCATCTCTTACTTGAAAAAAAATTGAATTATAACGAAAATAATCAACCCTTAATTATTATAAATTCTGTTTTTATAAAAGTAGCAAAAGATGTTTGGAACATTAATTTTGTTCCACCAAAAATTATCGGAATTTTATTGAGCATTGACCAAGCAATTGAGAAAAAATTTGGTTCAGCTCCTATTTTAAATAGAAATCAATGTCAGATTCTTCCAAATTTTAAATATTTATTTGTTTTTTCAAAACATTATGGAAACGATAAATATAAATTCAAACCATGGGAAAAAATCCCAGATGATATTATTAAAGCAGATGTTGACGACATTTTTAATACTTATCTTAAAATTATTTTGGAGGAACAATCATGATCTATTTTTTTTTCTTTTTAATACTTATTATTATTATTATTTTGTATAGAAAATATTGTATATTACCATGTGCCAATTTCTTGCCAAATAAATTTAATATAGTATTTCAATTTTTATTTTTAGTACTTATTTATTTATTAACCTTTTATTTTGCAATCAAGACATATTTTTCATTCGGTGGTGAGATATTTAAATTTCTTAGAGAATTACCACCTAATATTGAATTCTATTTTATACTCTTTAGTTCGATAATAATTTTATTATTTGCGATTTATTTGTCAATTATATATTTGCGTCTTCCTATATTTAATAATTGGATTTATGTAATTGATTCAATGGGAATTCCAAATTATTATATAGCTTCAGCACAAGATGATTCGTTCCTATATTATTATTTATCTTTATCAAATAAAATAAAAGAAGGAAATTTAAATAATTACGATGAAGATATTTTTGTTTTAAAAGAGAAAGCTAACTCATTAGGTCGATTATCAAGAAAGCGTTTATTAGCTACTTTATGTATTACTTTCCTTACAATGTGGATTTCTATAACTTGCATTACATATTCAGGTAATCAATTAGAATGCTGGAATATTAATAAAGATAGTTTAACTTGTAATTCTTTAGAACATGTTAGTTATTTTGTTACACAGACTGGTGCAACATTAGGTTTTGGCGATTTTACACCTATTAATAATTGTAAAAAAACTATTGATCAAGAAACTTATGGGATTTTCCTTGTCATTCTAATTTGTGCACTTAATCTTTATTTTATTGTTTCAATAGTGCCCTTTGTAATTTCTTATTTATTTTCTTTGCCGAGCTCGGTTGAGAAAGGAATAGATGAAATTTCAGACCAATATTTATTAAAAAAGATTGAAAATTTAGAACGTAAATTATTAGGTTCAAACAACCCTATTGTATAATTATTTATGTATCAACAATGTAGCGTGTTTCCATTATTTAATATTTGACGATACTTCAAACCCATTTGCAGATAATAGATTTGAGCGGTGTTCATCTTAAAATACTTTCCATTGTTTGTTTCACAAAGTTATAGCTTTGATATTTCTTTTTTGCATCTAATGAGTTCTCGCGTATGTTCTGCTAAGAGAAACAAAAATTTGCCTGAAATACACCATCAACAGAGATAGTTCTTACTGTTCAGCGTTAATAAATCGTTTTTGTATAATGTACAGGTTTTGCATCTCAAAGCGAAAATATTCTAAAAGAAGCATGGCGAATTGGTAAAATTTTCGCTTTGTGATGTAGTGGGTAGCTTGTGAGAAAAGATAAGTGTAAGGTATTTTTTTAAATCATAACTTACTATTCTAGAAATTTAAGAAAATACCTTTCTCTTATCGGGTATAAACCTGAACATTAGGCAAAAAATTGTATTATAAATAAAAGCTGAACTGTTAGAACTATCTATTTATCTTCTGTTGTGGAGTATTTGGCAGGTTTTTAGCTTTGCAGGACATACGCTTGAACTCATGCAAAAAGAATAATACTAAAAGCTGGTGAAACAATAAATTTTCCTGAACAATTCAACCGAACTGTGAGAGGGTATTACGGAGAGGCGGTTTTTGGCATGTGTTTTTGATTGAAGAAGCAAAAATAACAGGGCTATGGATTTTTTAATTCATAGCCTTGTTACGTGTGGTTATTAATAATTATAGAATGGAACGAATGAAGCGAAATTAAGGCAAGCGAACTTGAGAGCAATCCGAATGAAGTGAAATGAAGAGAATGAAATGTTTATTAATAACATGGAACTCTCAAAAATCATGACAAAACAAGGACTGCAAGGCAAAGGCTGTTGGAGGGATTATTGCCAAAAACCAGTGTTTATGATACAAATATTCTGGTTTATTTAATAATCCTGATTCTTATGCGGATATACAAATTCTTTCTTGTTTTATTAACTCTCACCATTCTCATCTCCGGTTGCTCCAGCGATTTAAAAGGGGCTGTAACTGTAAAACCATCGGGCAAGGATAATCCTGTAAACCTGAATATTGATTTGAAATCATTGCAAACCAGTTCTAAAGAATTTAAGGACAATTGTTTTGGAATAGAATATAATAACGGAAACATTGCAAATTTTGATTATCTCAAAATAATTGCAGGTAAAGAATTGTTGCAACCTGTAACCGTTAGCGATTGGTACTTAAAAGGTTGTTTAAATCAATCTACAGCCATTGATTCAGATTCATCTATGGCAACAGCCACAGAATTAATAAAAGCCTTTAAAAACAAATTTAAAAGCGATTACTATGAAATCTCAGATATAAACCTGAATATTTCAGACAAAACAAACCCTTATTGTAAACAATACATACAAAATAATGAAACTTGTCGTTTGGTTGAGTATCTTCAAAAAATGGACACAGAGTTAAAAATGTCCGTTTTTGAAAGTTTGGTTTCGCATGGATGTATTAAATTTGATTTTAGGGCAAAATAGAACGATTTTCGTATATCATAAAGAATAGTTCATTACCATTAGTTCTACTTTTCTCTTTTTTATTCTGTAATTAATAGCTACAGGTTTTTCGACTTTTTTAATTATCCAGTTAAAATTACTTGCATATTCCTCAAGAATATCGGAATTATAACAGCTTAGGAGAAATTTCCCCTTTATTTGAACGAGGCATTTGAGCAAGTTTTCAAAGTCCAATTTTTTATAATAGCTATAATGCCCGCAATCGCTATTAAAATAAGGTGGATCACAATAAAAAAAAGTATTTTCAGTATCCCTGCTTAAAATAACTTTTATTGCATCTCTGCATTCTATCTGAATGTTTTTAACTCTTTCTTTAAGGTTATTATTAAATGAATTTATTTTAGACTTAACGTTTAAGGTACACGAACCGTATTTGCAATAGCCCCAACTTGGACAAACGTTATGAGAAAAGCCCTGATTAGTTGCTGTCCAGAAAGCCCACGCTCTTTTTACTTCGTCAAAAAGTTCAGGATTTTCGTAGATAACCATAGCCCGCCTGTGTAGTTCACGGCTATGAAGGGTAGTAAGAATCTCTTTTTCCAATAATTCGTATTTCGATTGCAGAACTCTGTAAAAGTTTATGACTTCGTGATTAATGTCATTTATGATTTCGACTTTAGAAGGTTTTTTTGAAAAAAATATTGCTCCACCTCCAAAAAAAGGTTCACAATAAATAATATGTTCGGGAATCAATGGAAGTATGTATTTTATCATTTTTTGCTTACCTCCATAGTAAGATATTGGTGTTCTCATAGGTTTGTAGAATAGTTATAATCAAAAATTAATGACCAGTAATTACAAGCTTCGATTTCATCTTCTGTAAACTTACCACTCTCCTTCATCTCCTGTATTTCGTCAACACTGATATTATCAATGCACAAAATCCTGTCGCTGTCTTTATTTTCATAAACCTGAATATAATCTACCAAGCCGTTTTGTTTTACGTAGTTTCTGACATCCTCAATAATTTCCTTTATTTCTTCATCGGGAAGCAAAAGATACATATTCCCTGAGAGCAGAGGTTTTCCCGAAAAAGCATAACGACCCTTGTCAAAGGATTGAGGGATTCTTTTCCATACCATGTTGTAAAGATTAAGAATAAAAGGGAATGCAGGGAAACAAATCCCTGTCTATGTATTTACATTATAGGTGAACAAGTATTCACCTGTCAAATTTTATTATAGATTAAGAAATTCGAGTTCGTCAGGCACATCAAATTCAATAATAGGGGGAGGGATACTCGCTTTTTTTATTAGGTTACGGTTTTTGTAAAACGGAGTCATTGTAAGCAAGGCAGGACGTTGATTGGCATGTATTAAAATAGCCTCATTATCAGATAATTGCCTGATTTGGTCAGAAGACATTAAAGGACGCGCAATTTCTCTTATAGTAGCACTTGAATTACTATTCCATACACTGGAATCTGGTTCTTTGTATCTGACTGTAGTTTGACCAAGTGTGGCTTCCAAATCCCTCGTCATTTCCAAAGACAGCCCACTAAAATATATTTTGGAAGAACAGTTATTTAATATGGTTGATGCATCTGATTTACCATAATTATTAGTCAACTGCTCTAAGTCTTGTAAAATCAGGCTTAAAGAGACCTTACGCTTACGTAAAACTGTGATTAAGCTTGACATTCCCGAAATATTCATATTCCCAAATTCATCCAAAAGAAAAGTAATAGGCAGATAAGGTTCGTCTTCTTTTGGAGGTTTCATACAAAAGTCATACAGTTGAGAATAAAATATGTTCATGAAGAAACTATAATAGCTTATATCTTGTTCGGGGATAATAAGATAGAGTGCCGTTTTTTCTTGTCGGATTGATTCAAAATTTAATGTTTCAGTCGCAGTTAGCTGACAGAGTTTAGAATCAGTAAATTTCTGTAGGCAAGCCTTCGCTACACTTATTCCTCCAGCAATAACCTTCTCATCCTGAGACAAATATCCAACTATTTCATCAAAGGTAGCTCTATCAGCGTTGGCAGCAAAGAAATTATTAAGGGGGCTACCATCTTTTCCAAACTTGTTAAGTAAATATCTGACATTGTGAAGGTTTTGATATTGTGTAGATTGGTTTTTTAAACACCTGATTAACAGCCCGATAATTTGTTGCCCAAGATTGTTCCAGAATTTTGAATCACCTCTGCTATCAGGATAAGCAGTTTTTATCAATATTTCAGCTATCTTATCAATATCAGTGGTTGAATTGGCTCTGTATAAAGGATTCCATTGATATGAGCCTGAAATATTACTTACATTAATAACCTTTATTTTAAAACCTTTTTGATGCAAATAACCACCAGTATGATTAAAAATTTCACCACTTGGATCAGTTATTACGGCGGATGTTTCAAGATTAAGAACATTAGGAATAATATATCGTGTTGTTTTACCTCCTCCAGTTGGGGCAATCAATATAAGATGTTGATAGCTTTTCTCTTCTGACAATTTATTTATTCCATCTAACACCAGACCCTTATTATTTGGAGAAATAAGCCTTCTTTTATTCCAACCACTCAGGAATTTGGCATCTCCATATATGCCACTGGTTGAATGTCCAAAAAGGAACCCGAAAATAGATTTCAGTATATAAAAAACTACTTGAAAAACTATAGCAATAAGTCCGCCGATATATGAATTAAACATAAAATACCTGCCGATGAGGACTATAGCAATAATTATTACAATAAAACCTATTAATGTTTCCATAATGCTATCTTTCTAAGTTATTGATTGATTTATCCTTATTTGTTTGAAGCACTTTAAGCTCATTCAAACGAATATCATTTTCACATGTTTGTTTATCATGTATTTCAGGTTCAATATCCTCATTGGTTTTACTTTTTGCCAATGCAGGAACCAGTTTTGAGATAGGTTGCTTAACAAAATAAATGTCTCGTTCAATCGCCAAATTGAACGGCGGAACTTTTATATTTTCCAACTCAGCAATTGAAAAATATCCCCACTCGTCATAACCCATACCTGTAACATAACCAAAGCAAGTTTTGCTTTCAGGGTCATATTCTGTAGCATACCATGTTTGGGAGCCACAGGGATTAAAAAATTTTGCAATTACAAATGGGTCGGGAACATTCTCTTGCCTTCCAGTTTTTTTGAATGTATTTTCGAGCTCTTTTGTTATGAGTTTCATAAATTTATCGTGTTAAATCGTTATTAAGTTTATCTTTTCCACTTTGAAGCTGTTTTAATTCGTCAATTCGATTGGCATTCTGTTCAGTTTTTTTCTCGCAAGAATCGTCTATTTCATTATTATTTATCAGATTTTTTTGGTATTCGCTTAAAGGCAATCCAAACTCCAACCATGTGCTGTCCGGCATAAAGAATATTCGATGTTTGGTCAAGTCAATGTCTGGAAGCACCAACCGGACAGCCTCCTCTTTAACAACCACCCAACCGCCTGTACGGAATGGGTTATTCACATCTTTACAATCATCGCTGATACTGATTAGAATTATTCCTTGCTCCAAATTTTTATGACATTCCTGACAAGGCTCTTTGTTTAGAGCTTTTCCATGAAACTGCTCCATATCCAGAACAGGGTCTCCATTTTTTTTGTACTTGGTTGCCAGTAAGATAGTTGAATCACGCCCACATACATAACATTTTGTTAACGAAACATTAGGTTTCATAGATTTAGAGTTAAAGTGATAAATTTTGTTCTTTATTCCTTTTTTGATGATAGGCTTGAAGAAACCGTAGTTCCTCAAGTTTTGAATTTCTATGCTCATTATCTCGTGTGTCAATCATATTTTTAGCCTGTACACGAGCAATCAGTTTGGCTTGTTCCATATCAACGGTTGTTCCAAGTAATGCACCTACATAGTCGTAAATTTGATATATAGTTATGCCATGGTCATCTTTTAAAATTAACCCAACCTCTCTGAGGTTTTTGTCACGTATGTAAATAACAATATCGTCATTCATAGTGTCTCTCTCATCATCGAATGAGATTAAGAGCGTGTTTTCATTTTGGTCATTCATAATCTTATGTTTTAAAGGTTAGCGACAGAGTGTTTTGTTTATATTTTTAGTGTTTTGATTTTGAAGATGTTGAAGCTCAATCATTCTTTGGTTTATTAATTTATTTTCGTGTGATTCAAGCTCCATCAATTTTTCCTTATCAATACCGATAGTGCCAAACCGAAATTTTTTACCTCCGTATATCACACCTTTTGTTTTTCCTCTATAGCTGTACAGCTCAATATCAGCCTGTTGGAGTATCAAATCAAAAAATTCAGCCTCATTGGTGGATTGCCTGAATAAATCCATAATTCTGGCTGTAATGATTTCCTTGTTTGTTGGTTTATCTGTATGGGCTTTAAGTTGATATTCGTTTTCCTTCCTGCGGTTTTTGTCTTTATCTATAGCGTTTTGTTTGTGTTTTTCAGGTTTGTTGAGGTAAACAACAGAATCTTTAAGCTCAGGATACTGTTCCAGTTGGTATTGCTCAATGTTTCGCCGTACTCGTTCATATTCTTTGTTATTCATATTAAGAACCTTTCCGCTACGATATTCATTTGCACTAATACATATGTGCATGTGTATATGTTCTTTATCAAAGTGAGGTTTAGCATAGCAAATAGCATTTTCAGCACGAAGCGAAATGTATTTTCTAGTAATATCTTCTAGTACATCAGAGGAAAGAAAAGGAGTACTTTCTTTGGCGAAAGAAAGAATTTCATGGTAGAAGATAACGGAACCTTTTCGTAATTTACGGTATTTGGAATTTTCATTTAAAGCACGGATAGTACCATCGTAGCTTGGATTGGGGACATTGTGATATATAGTGATTGTATTTTCATCACTTTGTTCCATCCCATTGTTAATGTACGTAATAAGCTTCTTTGCAAGAAATGACTTCCAAGAGAGTTTTTTAATTATCATTTTTATGCTCTTTATCGGGGTTTAATAATGGCGGATTGGTCATTGCATTTATAATGATTTGTTCTAATTCTTCAAGATAGCTGTAAAGCGATTTTTCATCATTAAGTGAGAGGTTTTTAAAACTATTTACCCTATATGCTATCTGGTTGATATTGTTGCCAATACGTCGAATGCTAATTAAAAGCTGGTGCAACATATTTTCATCAGGAAGCATAAATTTTTGATTTATATAACCCGAAATACACAATTTTAGGAATGATGGGGTTGGGTTATGTTTATTTTGTTTGGCAAATTGAGCGATTGCCTGAAATTCATCCCTGCTGAAAATAATCTCCCTGCGAATTCTGTTGGACAAATAGCTGGCTTTGTATGATTTCAAATATTCTTTTCGATAACCGGATTTCATTTCTTCCAGTTCATCAAGATTGCAGTTTTCAATTGCTCCTGTATCGAAAAGATATTTTTTCAAACTATTTTTCATATGAGTTTTTTTTCGGGGTTCTCAGGGGTATCCCCTGAGCAAGTTGCTGAAAGCAAGTAAGTTGATGTGGGATTTATTCCACAGAAACTTACGTACTTGCATAGCAACGAAGGTGCTATCTGTGGGCAGACTAATTGCACAACACCAGAGCTAAAAGACATCAAAAATCTGCTGGAACTTTTAACCAGAAGTATTTTGAACAAATTATATTTTAAATCCAAAGTCTCTCGCATTATATCATAAATTGACAAAAAAGTATAGTGCAATTATAGAAGGCATATTTTACTGGTCGTTATTTTCAAAAAAAGAAATAACATCATCGTATCTGTAGAACCATATTCCACAAATTTTTTTGCATGGTAACTTTCCGGAAATTCTAAATTTTTGCAAAGTGTTTGGAGATATATTAAGCATTGCTCTTAGGTCTTTACTGCGAAGCCATTTTTTACTGCCATGATTGCTATATCCTGTAATTTTCTTAAACTCAATAAGTAATTCCTTAATTAAATCCTGCTTGAATCTTAAAAGATCGTCTTGGGTAACTATTTCAACTGGCATAGCTATTTGTTTTAATTTTGCTTGTATGTTGCTCCGAATTTTTCGAAAATGGTTTTCCAGTAATATTCCATTCTCGAAACAGATTTATCGTCATCTAATGCTTCTCGGGGAATGAAAACATTAACCTCTAATCCGGCAAAACATCTGGTGTCCTTCAATTCAGGCCACATTTGCATTATTAGTTTACAATCCTGTTTAGCTATTTCAATAGCATCAGGATTGCTCTCAGGCATTTTTTTGTAAAAATTTACAGTATTAGGCATACATTCTAACATGTCTGAAACATAGTAAACATGTTTTACCGTGCTTGAATCTGTTTCACTGAAAAACTTATGGCAAACATGTAATGAACCCCATATATCTGACCCATTTGTTGTTTGGTTCTCTTTATTGGCAGGAAGTTCCAATGCTGTTAGCAGGACTTTGGAAATAAGCTGTTTTTCCATTTCCAGATTATTTTGTAATTGACGTTTAGCTCTTTCCTTATCTTCAGGATTAAGTTGACTGAAATTAGAAGGAAGTGTTGAACTTATTTTAAACGATTGGTATAAATCGCAACTACTTGTATTTTCATGAATAAAATATATTGCCAACTTATCATTACACATATTTAGATTTTCGGATACAACATTGATGAGTTTGTTACGAAGATTATTAAGTGATTTTGCGGTAAAATGGGGACTGTCAGATTTGTCCAAAAAAATGATGACAGCCTTGTTTCTCATTAATGTCTGTGTTTCGGTTGTTTCCTCTGTACAACTTTGTACAAAAAGAACAAATACTAAAAAAGTAATTTTAAAATTTTTCATAATTATTTCTCCTGATTTTTAGTTTAACAATTTTCATTATAAAGCTTTAATAAAAAGTCTTGTTTTTCGTATGTAAAACCCGAGTTTCCGGCTTGTTGACCCAAATGATAATAAATGTCCGTCAGTGCTTTTGCCCTTTCTGAAAGATGAATTGTCCTTTCTTTAAGCAGTTTATTGTAATCGTCAAAAAGGCTGGTAATTTTCTCGCAAATCTCTGTCTCATGCTTAATTCTTCCGGTCAATTTTGATAAAGTATTACGAGCCGAAATTATGCGACTTCGCAGATTAAGTACTTTATATTGTACATTTGCAATACCAAAGCAAATCCCAGATAATAGGGCGATTAGTACTCCCGATAAAATAAATGTCCATTTGACAACATCTTTTCTTAAATATTTAACTTTTAATTCTTCCAGTGAATTGATTTTCGGGTCATAAGCGTGTAATAAAGCCAATTCTTTTGAACTTCCAGACTCTTTAATGCTATTGAGGATTTCTTCATCAGCACCCATATTGCGTTGGAAGGCAAGTTGGGAATTAGTATTATCACGGACTTGATATACGTACTCCTCAATTTTCTTTGTTACAAATGATTCATAACGCAAGCCTCCGAACGTTCCTATACCTGCAAACGTAATAACAACACAAGCTAAAATAGTAATGATGAATCTTACAATTTTGGTATGCTGGATATAAAAAATCTCTACTAACCTTTCATAAACTATTTTTATAATCACTGCAAACAATGTAATTCCAATTGAAAACATAATAGCTTCCATTTTTGCTCCAATACCTACACCTATTCCGAGGTCATTAACAATTAAAGTATGTGTAATTGAAAATTCTGCTGTCATACCCAATAAAGCCAGTAACATGAATTGTCCGAATATTTTCCATGAATAACCTTGCTGGCGACAAATGTCTCTTTCTGGGATGGAATACTGGGTATCAGGAATACTAAAATCATTATCTTGTTGGTGGGCTTGCCCATTTCCATTAAGCCTGTGGCTTGTCAGGGCTTGTTTTGTGATATTTTCTTTTTCCATA
>Ga0154347_1052_pt2 | contig 33761 bp, 26 predicted proteins | sample RifGroA2_FD_115875 | JGI IMG/M metagenome (GOLD analysis project Ga0154347, IMG submission 115875) | Bacteroidetes bacterium GWA2_31_9
CAAGTTAATACATTTTAATTGAAAAATAAGTCTAGGATTTAGCTTATAAGTCATATCTGATTTTTGCTTCGTCATTTACAGATTTTAATCAAAATTTAATAAGTAAATATATGTTAAATATTTAATTGGTCAAACAATGACTTCTTTAAAACATACTAAAACAAATCTCGAAATATGATTGCTCTAAAAAAACAAATTAAGTTAACCGTTGTTAATTTTTGTTTAACTACTTTATTTTCTATAGTTATTTTTTCTACATTAAAGCTCTATAATTCAAGCCATATATGACATTTAATGTCAAATTTGGAATAAAAATCAGCTGAAAAATCTTTTCATTTTAGGAAAGACTTACTTATTTCAAAAAATGTTTCTTTGAATTTTTTATAAAAGATACTGTTTTATTAATCTGCTAAAACAATTGATAAAAGACTGGTTTTTATTGATAAAAAAAATATTTTCTCAGAATAAAATTTTTCTCGAACAAACAATATTGTTATTAATTTTCAAGCAAACAATGTAAATTCCTGATTGTAGATTTGAAGTCGCTTTCTCAACATAACTTCCTGATAATTTGTAAGTATTGGCTGTGCTTGTCAATAAAGAACCTGATATATCGTAAACTTCAAAAGAAACATTTGAAGGCATTTTGACATTATAGTTTATATAAATTGAATTGTTGTTTTTATAAGCATTCAAATACCATTGCTGATTGTTTTTTAAATTATCGTTTAGAGAAATAATAGTGTAATAGTCTATTAGCTCTGAATCAACATTATAAAATCGGAACGAAATACTATCTGCATAAGCACTAATGAGTTGTGCTCCATTTTTTAAATTATATCTTACAATACTTCCCGGAACAGGGTTATTAAAAGGGTAAAGTCCGGCACCTCCGGCACCATTTACAAAATATGGAAATTCATTTTTCATTATTCTTTCATAAACATGGTCGTGCCCTGCAAAAACAGCAGTAGCTCCCCATTCCTGATAAGGCCAATTCATCCAAGAATTATTGCCATGTGATGATGAAGAATATGGCGAATGATGAATACATACAATATTCCAACGTTCAACAGAAGTCAATAAATTAGTTTTAAGCCATTGTGCCTGAATAGATGAAGTATCAGTGCCATCAATTTCATTTGTATTACTATTGATTATAAAAAAATGTACATTCCCTTTAACAAAATCGTAGTAACGTTCATTTCCTGGTAATGAAAAATAGCTTAAATATTCGGTTAATCCATTTGCACTTAATTCATGATTTCCTAGTGCCGGAAAGAATCTGTTAATTGTATCTCCCGCACCATAAGTTCCTAAATAAGGAAATATATAATTATGAAAATATTGCCCAACTTGTGAATCTAAAGTTCCCTGTGTAAGATCAAAATTGTCGCCAGTTGTTACAATAAATTCAGGATTAAAAGAATTTACGAGTACCGAAACTTGTTGTGTTGCAATTGTTGCACCTCGTTGGTCGCCTACAACAGCAAACTTCTGAGAATAAGCACTAAAGATGACAAAAGATATTGAAAATGATAATATTAGATTTTTCATGTGTATATATTTTTTATTAGACACTGATTTAACCTGTTAGATAATTTCTTCATTTTATGCTCGTTCCTTTATTAAAAGCTATCTCACAGGTGAATTATTTTTTTGACAGGATTAACAAGATTTACAGGCTTTTATCCTGTAATTACCGATAAAACTGGATAAACTCTGTTTAAATTTTTCCCTTACTTGTCTTTTTTAGTCCTGATTGTTTCATTTTACAAGTTTATAAAAAATCACAAACAATGAAAAGATTTTTCAAAATTAAATGCAAATAAACTACTCAACTTGAATATTGTATTTAAACAGCAATCCTCTTAAACCAGATGTCGAAAATTTTGCTTTTTTGATTTTGTTGTTTTCTGGATCTATGATAAAATTGTATGATGTGCGAAAGTCTGAATTTTCCAAAATAGTGTTTTCAAAAACAGAACCTTCAAGGTCACAATTTTCAAAAATTGAATTAGTTAGGTCAGATTGAACAAAGTCAACTTCCTTAATACTACATTCAATAAACTTCGTAGCTTTTAAATTCAATTTATGAAAAGAAGAAAGGTTTAAAAAACATTTTTCGAAAAACATTGATAGCAAAAACAGGTTGCAATCTTCGAAACGTAACCCCAAAAGTTTACAACTTTTAAACTTTACATTTTTAAATGCTGTTTGTGAAATTTTTGCTAAGCTTAAATCACAATTTTCAAAAGCACAGTCTGCAAATGTAATTTCAGATAAATCTGAATTTGATAAATAACAATTTTTAAAAATGCAATTTTCGTATTCTCCTTTAATTAATTCGTTTTTAGCAAATGTTTTTCCTGAAAACTCCTTATCTTCAATATAGACTTTGTTCATTTATTTGCAAAATAGATAATTTCCTAATAAACAATTACACGTTCAGTAAAAGTATTATTATCTTCAATCAAACATACAAAGTAAATTCCTCTATTTATTGCGTTTAAGTTTATGTTAATTTTATTTTCTGAAACTCTTATAATTTCAACCTGCACTTCTCGACCGATAAAATCATATAATTTTATTTTATCAATTGATGTTGAGACACAATTAATGAATAAATTAGAACTACATGGGTTTGGAAATATTTCAAAGATACTTTCTACTGAATTTTCGGTAATTTCGGTTGTTCCTGTTACTACAGGATAGCCTAACGAAATCCATTGTGAAATTCCTCCAAGCATATTATAAAGCTCCCTAAAATGCTTAGTTTTCATTAGGTTAAATGTTGCTGTACTTCTTGAACCAGCTGCACAATAAAGTAAGTAAATTTTATTTTTGTCTAAGGCATCTAAATCGCTTGATATTGTTGGAGAATTATAATTCATATTTATAGCATTCTGAACATGACCTCCTGAATATTCAGATGGAGTTCTCATATCCAAAATTATGAAATTTGAATTTCCTGAATTTGCCTGAATTAATGAATCACCTTGTTGAGTGTTAATACTTCTGTAAATAGTGTCGGTGCTGGTTTGAGCTATTGTAAAATAGTTAAAGAAGAAATTTAGAATTACAACAAAAAAGATAGATTTCATTTTAGTTCATTTAGGTAACAAATATCTAAAAAATATCTGAATAATAAATTCATAATAATTTAGATGCTTTAAAAGAAAAAACAAGTATTAACAAAAATTTAACTTTTGTCAAAATAAATTACATTTTTGACCAACATAAGCAACTATTACTTAAACTTGCTCGTCAATTTGACCAATCATTAATATAAACAGATTAATATGAAACAAAATTTATTTCTTCTCGTAGCCATAATCTTTATTTTTGGTTTAAGACCAAGTAAATCCTTTGGACAAACCGTAAGTCATGATGTTATTTATCCATCATCATTTCAAGAAACACGTCCATTAAGAGAAATTGTTCAAGAAAGACCTTATGTTCAAACCAAAAAAATGAGAGACGAACAGGTAACCGAATCTCCTGATCGTGGACATCGTACGCCTCAAACATTTGTATATTCGGTAGCAGATGGTTCTCAATATGGAGAAGATCCTGCTGTAAGACAAACTGAAATGGGAAAAAGACTTATTGGTGGTTCAAAAGCAGTTATAAAAAACTGGGCAGGTCAAGTCGCATCTGGATTTAGACCTTTTGATCCAACTGGAGCAGCCGGACCAAATCATTACATTCAGGCAATTAATGGAACTCCATTTAAAGTTTTTAATAAATCTACTGGTGCAAATATGTTAACAGCAAATATTAGTTCACTCTGGAGTCCTGCTACACCCGACGATGGAGACCCTATAATTATGTATGATAAATATGCAGATCGTTGGTTTGTCAGTCAATTTGGCACTACTGGAAACAAAATTTACATTGCTATTTCTGCAACAAATGATCCTACAGGTTCATATTACACTTATACCTATACATCTCCTCAGTTTCCAGATTATTTGAAATTTGCAATTTGGGAAAATGGATATTATATGACTTCTAATCAAGCTCCTGATAGAGTTTTCTGTTTTGAACGCGACCAAATGATAGCAGGAAATCCTTCGGCAAGATCAATTAGTGCAACTTTTAGTACATTAGCCCCCACTTCTTGGTTTTATGTTCCACTTCCTGCCGATGCTTCAGAAGGAGGCTTACCAGCAGCAGGAACACCAATGCCATTTTTTGCATATTCTGATAACGCTTGGGGAGGTGGAGCTGTTGATGGTATTACAATTTGGAATATGACTGTATCTTGGGGCGGAACTCCTTCGGCTTCAATTTCTGCAAGTACAACTATAACTACTTCTGCATTTGATGGTTCTTACGATGCAAGTTGGAATGATGTAACTCAACCAGGAACTACTCAAAAACTAGATGGTATTGGAGGAATTCCAACATACAGAGCACAATGGAGACCATGGAGCGGATATAACTCTTTAGTAATGAATTGGGGAGTTAAAATTAGTACTTCGCAAAGAAGCATTAGATGGGTTGAATTACGTCAAAACCAATCTACTGGTACATGGAGTTTGTATCAAGAAGGAACTTATAGTCCAGACTCACATACAAGATGGCTAGGAAGTATTGCCATGGATAATAATGGAAGTATCGGTTTAGCATATTGTAAATCTTCTTCATCTATTTATCCAACATTATGTTACACAGGCAGATTAGCTGGTGACCCACTTGGGACAATGTCTTTTGCAGAAACTATTGCAATTGCTGGAACATCTTCTCAAACAAGCGGAAACAGATTTGGAGATTATTCTCATACATCGCTAGACCCTGATGGAATTACATTTTGGCATACAGGAGAATATATTGCTTCTGGTGTTAAAACCCGAATTTTTTCTTTTCAGCTTCCTGCTGGACCAACGCCACCTGTTGCTGATTTTATGGCAAACAATACAGCTCCATGTAATGGTTCTACTGTAACATTTACAGATATGTCGTCAGGAACACCAACATCTTGGGCATGGTCGTTTAGTCCAACATCTATTACATATACAGGTGGAACTTCAGCATCTTCACAAAATCCTCAGGTTATTTTTAATGCTACCGGACCTTATTCTGTAACTCTTACAGCTACAAATGCTAATGGAAATAACAGCATTACTAAAACAAATTATATTACTCCTGTTTCACCAGGTACATTACCTGTTGTACAAAACTTTGAAGGTGCTACTTTTCCTCCTACAGGATGGTTTATTGAAAACGCCGATGGTGGTGCAACTGCTTGGGGAAGTGCTGGTGCTAAAGGACTTGAAAGAAGAGCTGCTGCCGGAAACACAGGAAGTACAGCTGGCTGTGCTGGCATTGAACTTTTTAATTACGATACCGATACCACTCAAGTAGATAATCTAATTTCAAATCCATTAAGTTTAGTTGGAGTTTCAGCTGCTCAAATGACATTTAAACGTGCTTACAAATATTATAATAGTTCCACTAGTCCAAACAATTATCATGATGAATTAAAAATTTACGTTTCTACTGATTGTGGTGCAACTTATGGCTCTGCACTATATTTCAAAAAAGGTGTTCAGCTTGCAACAAACGGAACAATAAACACAACATTTACACCATCTGCTACTGCTGATTGGGATACTGATACGATTGACTTATCTGCTTATGCTAATCAAAATATTAATGTTAAATTCGAGTACGGTAATCGTTGGGGAAACAATCTTTATATTGACGATATTAACATTTCTGCAACTGCAGCTTCAGCTCCAGTAGCTAATTTCAGTGCTAATCCAACAACAACCTTATGTACTGGAGACGTTCAATTTACTGATGCTTCATCTGGTTCTCCTACATCTTGGCTTTGGAACTTTGGCGACGGACAAACCTCAACTAGTCAAAATCCAATACATACATATACTGCTGGTGGTACATATACCGTAACTCTTACAGCTACAAATGCAAATGGCAACAATCAAATGGTAAAAACAAACTATATTACTGTTAATATGCCAGTTGCTCCAACAGTTACTCCGGGTTCAAGATGCGGAACAGGAACTGTTAACCTTTCTGCAACAGGAAGCGGAACAATTCATTGGTTTGATGCTGCAACTGCTGGAACTGACTTAGGAACTGGAAGTAGTTTTACAACTCCAAGCATTTCAACTACCACAACTTTTTACGCTGAAGACCATGTGTTAGCAGCTAGTCAGTATGTTGGACCTTTGAGTAATTTTGCCGCAGGTTCTTATTCAAATACCGCATATACATTAACATTTGATTGTTTATCAGCTTGTAATTTAGTTTCTGTTGCTATTGATAAAAATGGTGCTGGAAATATTACAATACAATTACAAGATGCAGCAAGTAATGTACTTCAAACTGGAACATTTGCCGTTCCAAATGGAGCAAGTAGAGTTACTTTAAATTGGTCATTAAATCCAGCTACTGGGCTAAAATTGGTTGGTCCTTCAGGTGTTAACTTATGGAGAGTTAATACAGGCGGTACTTTCCCATACACTTTATCAGGGCTTGTAAGCATTACAAGTTGTAGTAGTACAACTCGTTACGGATCATTCTACGATTGGGAAATTAAAGAACCAGACTGTGTAAGTTCAAGAACTTCTGTTGTTGCAACAATTGATCCTGCGGCAACTACATCTGTTTCAATATCAGCCACTGCAACAACTATTTGTGCTGGTGAAAATGTAACTTTCACAGCTACTCCAACTAACGGAGGAACACCATCATATCAATGGAAATTAAATGGTGGAAATGTTGGAACAAATAGTTCTTCATATTCAAATAGTTCTTGGACAAATGGAGATTTAGTTACTTGCGAAATGACAAGTTCATTAACTTGCGTTACTAGTCCAACTGTTACTTCAAATTCTGTAACAATTACGATAACAGCTCCTGTTGCTCCTGCTGTTTCAATTGTAGCAAGTGCTACAACTATTTGTTCTGGAAATTCTGTAACTTTTACTGCTACTCCAACAAATGGTGGAACTCCTTCTTATCAATGGAAATTAAATGGTGGAAATGTTGGAACAAATAGTGCAACTTACACAAGTGCCGGATTAGCAAATAATGATGTAGTAACATGCGTAATGACAAGTTCATTAACCTGTGCAACAACACCAAATGCTACTTCAAATTCAATCACAATGACCGTTAACACTACAGTTACTCCTTCTATTGTTATTGTTGCAAGTTCATCAACAATTTGTGCTGGAGAATCTGTAACTTTTACTGTAACTCAAACTAACGGTGGAACTCCAACATATCAATGGATGTTAAACGGTGGAAATGTAGGAACTAACAGTAATACATACACAAACTCAGCTTTAGCAAACGGCGATGCTGTTACATGTGAAATGACATCTTCAGTATTTTGTACAACTACACCTACAGCTACTTCAAATGCTGTTACAATGACTGTAAATCCTTCAGTAACACCATCAGTAACAATTTCGGCAAGCTTAACAACTATGTGTACACCAGCTCCAGTAACATTTACTGCAACCCCAACAAATGGTGGAACTCCATCATATCAGTGGTTATTAAATAGTGCTAATGTTGGAACAAACAGCAATTCATACACAAGTGGTATTCTTGCTGATGGCGATATTGTAACTTGCGAAATGACAAGTTCTTTATCGTGTGTAACAAGTTCTACTGTAACTTCAAATGCTGTTGCAATAACTGTAAATACTCCTGCTGCTCCAACAACTACAGATAATTCAAGATGCGGAACTGGAATTGTTGACTTAACAGCTTCAGGAGCAGGAACAATTCATTGGTTTGATGCTGCAACTGCTGGAACTGACTTAGGAACTGGAAATAATTTTACAACTCCTTCAATTTCAACTACAACAACATATTATGCAGAAGATCATATTGTAGCAGCAAGTCAATATGTTGGACCTTTGAGTAATTTTGCCGCAGGTTCTTATTCAAATACAGCTTATACTTTAACTTTTGATTGCATTTCAGCTTGTAACTTAGTATCTGTTGCAATTGATAAAAATGGAGCTGGAAATATTACTATTCAATTACAAGATGCAGCAAGTAATGTTCTTCAAACAGGAACATTTGCCGTTCCAAATGGAGCAAGTAGAGTTACTTTAAATTGGTCATTAAATCCAGCTACAGGGCTAAAATTGGTTGGGCCTTCAGGATCTAGTTTATGGAGAGTAAATACTGCTGGAACTTATCCTTATGCTTTAAATGGACTTGTAAGTATTACAGGTTGTAGCAGTGGAACACGTTATGGTTCTTTCTACGATTGGGAAATTAACACTGATTGTGTAAGTTCAAGAACTGCTGCTACTGCAACAATTAATCCTGCTGTTACACCTACTGTTTCGATAAGTGCAACTGCAACTACAATTTGCTCTGGAACTTCTGTAACATTTACAGCAACTCCAACAAATGGTGGAACACCAAATTATCAATGGTTTTTAAATGGCGGAAATATTGGAACAAACAGTGATACATATACTACAAGCACACTTGCCGACGGCGATGTTGTTACATGTGACATGACAAGCTCATTATCATGTGTTACTAGTGCAACAGTTACTTCAAATTCATTAACAATAACTTATAGCTTATCTGTAACTCCTGCTATTGTTGTTACAACAAGCTATTCCACAATTTGTTCTGGAACTTCAGCAACTTTTACAGCAACTCCAACAAATGGAGGAACTCCAACTTATCAATGGTTATTAAACTCTAATCCTGTTGGGACTAACAGCGATACTTATACAAATGGAACTTTAGCGGATGGAGATATTGTTTCTTGCGAAATGACAAGTTCACTTGGTTGTGCTACTGTACCAACTGTTGCTTCAAATGATGTAACAATGACTGTAACAACAACTATTGCTCCTTCAGTAGCAATTAATGCAACTGCAACATCTGTTTGCGATGGAACATCTGTAACATTTACAGCTACACCAACAAACGAAGGAACTCCAACTTATCAATGGTTGTTAAATTCAAATCCAGTTGGAACTAACAGTAATACTTATACAAATGCTACTTTAGCTGATGGTGATGTAGTTTCTTGCGAAATGACATCATCTTTATCGTGTGTTACAAGTGCAACTGTAACCTCAAATGCAGTTACAATGATTGTTGGAACAATGATTACTCCTTCTATATCAATATTAGCAAGTTCAACCTCTATTTGTAATGGAAATTCTGTAACATTTACAGCTTCAGCGTCTAATAGCGGAACTCCAACTTATCAGTGGTTGTTGAATTCAAATCCAGTTGGAACTAATTCTGACACTTATACAAATGCTGCTTTAGCTGATGGTGATGTAGTTTCATGCCAAATGACCTCATCATTATCGTGTGTTACAAGTGCAACTGTAACTTCAAATTCTGAAACTATGGCTGTAATTTCAAATGTTACTCCAACTATTTCAATATCATCAACTTCTTCAACAATTTGTGATGGATCTTCGGTTACATTTACTGCTTCACAAACAAATGGAGGAACTCCAACTTTTCAATGGTTGTTAAATTCAAATCCAGTTGGAACTAATTCTGATACTTATATAAATTCGGCTTTAGCTGATGGAGATGTTGTTTCTTGCGATTTAACAAGCTCATTATCTTGTGCATCAAATCCAAATGCATCATCAAATGTTGTAACAATGATTGTAAATGCAAATGCAAATCCATCTGTTTCTATTTCATCAACTGCTACATCAATTTGCGATGGTAGTTCTGTATCTTTCACAGCAAGTTCGGTCGATGGCGGTACACCAACCTATCAATGGCTATTAAATGGGGCAAATGTTGGAACAAATAGCGATACATATTCAAATAGTAATTTAGCTGATGGCGATGTTGTTAGCTGCGAAATGACAAGTTCAATGATTTGTGCATCAAACCCAACAGTAACATCAAATGCAGTGACTATGACCGTTGGAACTATTGTTTCTCCAGCAATTTCAATAACTGCTAGTTCAAACAGTATTTGTTCTGGAAATTCTGTAACATTTACAGCATCGGCTACAAATGGAGGAGCTCCAACTTTCAATTGGTTATTAAATGGTGTAAGTACTGGTACAAATAGTGATACTTATGTAAATGGAACTTTGGCTGATGGCGACGTGGTTTCGTGCGAAATGACTTCTTCACTTGGATGTGTTACAATTCAAACAGTAACTTCAAATTCTGAAACTATTACAGTTGGAACAAGCATTACAACAGATATTGTTATTGCAGCAACAAATACTTCTATTTGCGAAGGAACTTCGGTTACTTTCCTTGCTGCTCCAACAAATGGTGGAACACCAACTTATCAATGGTTAGTAAACGGAGCAAATGTTGGAACAAATAATGCAATGTATTCGACATCTTCTTTAGCAAATGGAGATGTTGTTACTTGCGAAATGACTAGTTCATTAGCTTGTGCATTGAGTCCAACTGTAACTTCAAATGCTATTACAATGACAGTAAATGCTCTTGCAACAACATCTGTTACTGTAACTCCTGATGCTTCAACAATTTGTTCTGGAACTAATGTAACATTTAACGCTTCTGCTACAAATGGTGGAACTCCAAGTTACAACTGGTTCTTAAATGGATTTAACGTTGGAACTGACAATCCTGTTTATACAAATAATTCATTAGCAAATGGAGATGTTGTTTCATGCGAAATGACTTCATCGTTGACTTGCGTAAACAATCAAACTGTAGCTTCAAATGACGTTACAATGACTGTTAATGCTGTTGACAGCTATACTATTACTTCATCAGATCCTGTTGTTTCTGTATCAAGTTTAACTGGAGCAACTTACCAGTGGGTAAATTGCGATAACGGAAATTCAGATATACCTGGGGAAAATGGTACTAGCTATACTGCAACAGTAAATGGAAATTACGGAGTTGTTATTAACCAAAATGGTTGTGCTTCTACTTCATCTTGTGTTTATGTAATTGCAACAGAGCTTTCTGAAAATTACAAAAATTACGATATAAATGTTTATCCAAATCCAACAACTGGAATTGTAAATATTTATTTTGGTGAAGAACTAATAAATGCAAATATTTCTATTGAAAATGTTGTTGGTCAGAAAGTATATGAATTAAATTCTGACCAATCGAAAGCATCGTTGAAAAAAATAAACCTTTCAAAATATTCAGAAGGAGTTTATTTCATCAATATTTCAAATAAGGATATGAACGTTAAGTATAAATTAATTTTTGACAAATAGTTTTCAATTTAGTTTTTTAGAAAAGGCTGCTTAAAGTAATTTAGGTGGCTTTTTTTAACAAATATGTAATTTTGTACTTTCATTTTTATATTTTTCAATTGTTAATCGAGCCATCAGATAGCTAATTGTTGACTCTGCTCCTTGATTAAGGTTGATGTTTGATTCTTCTAACCCATCGTAGCAACCACCAGTGCAAGGATTATAAATAATTTGGTTTAAGCGATTTTTTCCTAAAAACCAGTTAAATGCAATTTCCATTTTCCTAAAATATTTTTTTGTGCTGAAAATATCATAAAATTTACTTAATGTCATTATTGTATAAGCAACATCAATTGGTTGTTCTCCATAATGTTCAGCCTCGTTACCTCTTTTTAACCAATTTTTATTTGAAATAACTTCTATTCCATTTTCGTTAAAAGTTTGAGCTAATAAAAAATTAAGTGATGAGATTGCGATTTCTTTATATATTGGCTTATCTGTCAACAACCACGCATAAAGCATAGCTTCAGGCAAAATACTATTTGCATAAGTTAAATATCCCTCAAACCATTCCCATTTTTTGTCAGATTCGTGTTTGTACATCTGAACCAATCTATCAGCAAGTGTTGTTAATAGTTCAATATTTTTAGTAGAATTTTTGTAACTTTGATAATGATATATTCCCTTTATAGCAAAAGCCATAGCTCGTGTAGAATGAACAGTATCAAAACTATTCAATGACTTTTTAATAATTCTAGTTGCTTCATTTATTATATCTTCTGACAACAAATCTTTTAATGATAATAAATAACCTAAAGCCCAAATTGCTCTTCCATTTGAATCGTCTAAATTTACGGTTTGATTTTGCTCTGTAAAATTGAGTTCAGAATCTATATAATTAAGAAAATCGCCTGAAGGTTGTTGGCAAATATTAATAAAGTTTAAATATTTTTTTATGTAAAATAAACTCTTTTTATCACCAGTCTGTTTTAAATACATACACGTAGAAATAAGAGCTCTTGCATTATCATCAAGAGTGTAGCCTGTACTAATATCTGGCTGATTGATTTTTGCAAACTGAATAATACCAGTCTTGGTGGTCATTTGCATTAAGTGGCTTAGATTTATTTCAGGTAGGTTATATTTTAATGTATCTATATTTTCTGCAATCTTTTCAAATAAAATGGCATGGTCAACTGCCGAATTTTCCCAAGCTGTTGAAACTATTTTTTGTAAAGTATTTGTGCTGAAATTTTTTCTTAATGCACTATCGTTTAATAATCGTAAAACACTATTTGATAACTGATTGGAATTGCCGAAATCAAAAATAATTCCAGTATCATCAGTAATAAATTCTTTTGCATGAGGTATAGGAGTAGAAATTATTGGGCATCCACAACTCATTGCATAAGCAAAAGTGCCACTTACAGCCTGATTTGGGTCGTTTGTAGTAAATAGGTAAATGTCTGTAAGTTGTAAATATTCAAGCAATTCGGGCAATGCCACATATTTATTAATAAAAATTACGTTATTTTGTAGTGAATATTTTTTTACTATTAATTCCAGACTTTCTCTGTATTTTTCACCATCATTTTTAACAACTTCGGGATGAGTTTTTCCAATAATCAGGAACATAACATCGGGGCAATCTTTAACAATTACTGGTAATGCTTCTAAAGTTGTTTCTATGCTTTTTCCGGAGCTTAATAGCCCAAATGTAGTAAGCACTTTTTTGCCTTTTAATCCATATTTTAGTTTTAAGGAATTTTTATTTTTATGTTGAACTAAATGTGTTCCATGAGCAATTACCGATATTTTTTGCTCCATAACTCCGTAATCATTCATTAAAATTTTTGCCGAATTTTTTGTCATTACAATTATTGACTCGCAAAGAGCTGCAATATTCTTAATTTTTGCTCTCAATACTTCATTTGGATTAGGAAGTACTGTATGAAAAACAACTACTATTGGTTTTGAAATTTCGTATAAAAATTCCAAAAATGCTTTTTCCTGTTCTCTAAAAAATCCGAACTCATGCTGAATTAATACGATTTGAATTTGATTGTCTTGATTAATTGATATAGCTAATTTTTTATAATCAGAAGCAATAGCGGTTTTTTATATACTTTCAACTTCAATTGGATAAGTATAATTTACATCTCCAGATTCTAATGCACAAACTTTAATTGATAATGATTTGCTAAATTTATTGTTTAACGATTTAATTAAATCCTGCGAATATGTTGCTATTCCACATTCCCTTGGAGGATAAGATGTAATGAATAAAATCTCTGCAAGTTTTTTAGATTCAACTTGCTTTGGTATTAATAAAACAGACTTTGGAATATCTAAAAAAGAAGTAGGATATTCTAAATTATATAATGTTTGTATATTCATTGTATCAAAATCATAATTCTGGGCAACAATTTCATTTTTCATTTTATATATTTTTATTAGACGCTGAGTTATAATGATATTTATGATTTTTTTTTGACACAAATTACACTCATCTACAAAGATATTTTCCAAAAAACAATCAAAGATTGTTTTATACTAAAGTTAATTTGTGTAATTCGTGTCAGATTCTTTTCTATAATCATTCTTGTGTGTCAATGGTGTTTCATTTTTTAATAGTATAAGATAATAATTCTTTCATTAATGCAGAAATGCTCAAAGAGGCACATGCTATATGCGAATCTGCTGCTCCATAATAAATAAATAATGTATCTCCAAACAATGCTGTTCCTGTAGGAAAAACAACATTATTAACCTCTCCTCTTAATTCCCAATCATATTCAGGTGTGAACAAAGGATAAGGCAATCGAGCTAGTTCTTTTGTGGGATTTTCAATATCCATTAATGCCGCAGCACAAGCTGAGTAAATGCGTCCCTTATCGGTATCTTCCACTCCATGATAAATCAATAACCATCCGTATTCTGTTTCAATTGGAGGACATCCAGCACCAATATAACTTGACTCGTGACCATGAATTGGGTCTAAAACAATATGTTCTTCAAAATTAAGAAAATAATTTCCCCAAAATTCATGTGTAAGGTCTTTTAAACTATCTACAGAAGCTATTTGAATACCTGGTCTGATTCGGTGAAGAAAGACTAATTTGTCGTTTATTCTTCGTGGAAAGAAAACCACATTTTTATCCCATAACAATATCTTTTTTTCAGGATCTGATTCCTGATAATAAAACTTCTGATTACGGTAATAGTTTTCATTTACTTTACCCGCAGTTTCGGCAAGAAATACAAATTCGGCATAAGTAATTGGAGGAACAATAATTCCATGTTTTTTAAAATGTACTAAATCTTTTGAAGTAGCCAAAGCTCCACGAGCATTTGTTCCGTCATAAGCAGTATATGTCATATAATAAAGGTCGTCAATCTTTACAATTCGTGGGTCTTCTACACCTTGCGATTCATAATCAAATTCGGGAACCATAAAAGGCTTTTCCCAACGCTCTACTATTGTAAGAGGGCCATCAAGTTTACAATATCCAATGCTCGAATGATTTCCTTCGTGTACAGCTCTGTAAAACATGTGAACATTATCGCCTTCGCGTATAATTGCAGGATTCAGAACACATTCGTTTTCAAAATCCAAATCAGTTTTACTTAATAAAATACCTTCTTTTTTAATTTCTATCATCTTTTATATTTTTAGTTTTTTATTCATTTTTTTGCAAATTTGACTAGTTCCTCATTAAAATTTTTAGTCTCTTCTAAAAATAAACTATGACCGCTAAATTCAAAAGCAATAAGTTGTGAATTTGAAATTCCTGCTTTCATCTGTTTAGCCAAATCGAAAGAACATATTTTATCTTTTTCTCCATGCAAAATCAATGTTGGTATTTTTATTTTCACAAGGTCACCTCTTAGGTCTGTATCCCGCAATGCGATTAAACATTGGGCTGTTGCATAAGAAGAAGCACTTAGACAAATTCCATTCAACCAATTTTTGATACCTTCAGTTAAAGATGTTTCGGTAGCTGAAAATATTTTTGCAAAATCAGATAAAAGATTTGGGCGATTAAAATTGTTCAATTCAATTAAATCGTCAACTGCACTTTTGGGAAGATTATAATGAAAATCATTGCGTTGTGTCCAAATAGGGGCTGCTGCTCCAAACAAAGCCAATTTAGAAATAAGAACACCGTTATCTTCAGCTGCAAAACGAATCGCTATAGAACCACCCATTGAGAAACCACCTAAGACAGCATCTTTTATTTCCAGTTTATTTAATACCGTTTTTATGTCTGACACATGAATATCGTAGGAATAGTCGCCATAAGGTTTATCAGATTTTCCAAAACCTCTTAACGTAATTGCAATTACACGAAAATCATTATTTATCAAGTCGTTGTATTGATATTCAAACATTTCATCGCTTAAAGGCCAGCCATGTATTAATACAATAGGTCTGCCTTCGCCGGCATCGGTAATATGAAGTCGTACATTAGGTTCTACTTCAATATATTCGGCTCTGGCACTGCCATACTTTTTTTTATCAATTGTTTTTTCCATTACCTTAAACGTTAAATTATTTTTATATTATTTCAAGTGTTTCATTTTCTTTTCGTCAATAGTAACTTCCAATCCTTTAGCTACTGCCATTCCTAATTGACTGTCGGCACGGAAGAAATGACTTAACTGTCGATTTATTATTTCAGCTTTTTTCTCACCACAAATTCCACTCATGGAGCTTACAATGTTGCTTATTAAATTTTTTCTGTCTTGTTCATTCATTGCATTGCGAAATAATATTCCGGGCTGTGTGAAATGGTCGTCATCATTTTCATTGCGGTCGAACCAATCGGCAACACTTGATTCCAGTTGCATTGGCGGTTCTTTATAATTTTTGTCAACAATTATATCATCAAAACTATTTGGACGGTAATTTGGATTCGCCCCTCCGTTGTCGCCAACCTGCATGAATCCATCACGTTGATAATTTGAAACTGCGTAAGGACATTTGTTTACAGGAATTTGTTCATAGTTTACACCTAAGCGATAACGTTGTGCATCAGGATAAGAAAGCAAACGACCTTGCAACAATTTATCTGGTGAATAACCAATACCGTCAACCACATGAGCCGGATCGAATGCAGATTGCTCAACATCACGAAAATAGTTTTCAGGAATTTCATTTAGCTCCATAATTCCAACATCAATTAATGGGAAATCATTATGAAACCAAACTTTTGTGATGTCAAATGGATTCCAGTTATAGTTTTTTGCTTGTTCATCAGTCATTACTTGAATTTGCAAACTCCACTTTGGGAAATCTTTTTTAGCAATTGCTTCTACCATATCCCGTTGTGCCTGATCAAGGTCAATACCTTTCATTTCATTTGCTTCTTTTTCAGTGAAATTTTTAATTCCCTGTAACGTTTTAAAATGAAATTTCACCCAAACTCGTTCATTGTTTTTATTAAAAAGAGAAAATGTGTGACTGCCAAAACCATGCATGTGACGATATGAAAAAGGAGTTCCACGGTCGCTCATCAATATAATAATCTGATGCAAACTTTCTGGATTTAAACTAAAGAAATCCCACATCATAGTTGGACTTTTACAATTTGTTTTAGGATCACGTTTTTGCGTGTGAATGAAGTGAGAAAATTTTTTCGGATCTTTTATAAAAAACACTGGTGTATTATTGCCCGCTAAATCCCAATTACCGTCTTCTGTATAAAATTTGACTGCAAAACCACGGGGGTCTCTTTCACTATCGGCACCTCCTTTTTCTCCTCCAACGATTGAGAAACGGGCAAACATTTTTGTTTGCTTGCCAATTTCAGAAAATATTTTTGCTTTTGTGTATTGAGTTATATCGTGTGTTACAGTAAACGTACCGAATGCACCAGTTCCTTTTGCATGAACAACCCTTTCTGGAATACGTTCTCGATTGAAGTGTGCCATATCTTCGTGCAGAAAATAGTCTTGTAATAAAATTGGACCTCGGTTGCCTACAGACATAGAGTTATCGAACTCGGTATAGGGTCTGCCGCTGGCAGTAGTTAACTTTTTCTTTTCCATGTTACATTGATTTGTCTTATATGTATTTCAGAAACTATGGTAAAATTTATTTCGTACTCAATGACTTTAGTGCATTTTCATATCTTTTAGCTACTTCATCCCAATTAACAACATTCCAAAAAGCATCAATATAATCTGCTCTTTTGTTCTGATATTTTAAATAATAAGCATGTTCCCAAACGTCCATTGTAAGTAGTGGGTTTCCCTTTTTTTCAGCGATATCCATTAACGGATTATCCTGATTTGGTGTAGAACAAACAAACAAGTTGCCTTTATCATCAAGGCTCAACCATGCCCAGCCACTGCCAAATCTGGTTTTGCCAGCGTCGGAAAATTGTTTTTTGAATTCATCAAATGAGTTAAATGTTTTAATAATGGCTTTAGATAATTTCCCGGTAGGCAAACCTCCTCCTTTAGCCTTCATACTTTCCCAATAAAATGTATGGTTAAAATAACCCCCACTATTGTTTCTGGCAGCCATTGGGTATTTACTTATATTCCTGAAAATTTCCTTAATATTCATTGATTCCATTTCGGTATCTTTTATTGCAATCAGAAAATTATTATAATATGCTTTATAATGCTTACTATAATGAATTTCCACTGTGAGTTTATCAATGTAAGGTTCAAGGGCATCATAAGAATAAGGCAGTGCCTGAAATTCAAATTTGATAGCTTTGTTCATAGTCGTTTTATTTTTAGAATTATTATTTGTTTGTATTTTTGTATTGTCTTTTTGGGACTCCTGTGCCTGTGCAATAAAAGTGTATTGTAAACCAAGAAACCCGAAGATTATTAATGCTGTAATTTTTTTAATTTTATTCATTGTATGTTATTTTTTAAATAATAATCAATTAATTATGATCACAAAGTTCACGTTTTTACAAAATATTTACTTACACAGTTTCTGAAAATATTTACAATATTCACACATGAGAAAAGTTCAAAGATCCAAGTTCCATGTCCCAAAATTCAAGTTCCAAGAATCAAATTCTGAAATTGTAAATAACTATTCACCCAGTTGGGCAAAGGTTCTGCCCATGATTTATAGAATAATACCTATTGAATTTATAAAATAGCCCCAAATCGAGTAACGAAATCCAAGCTATAAAACAAGTTTTTCAGATTATACTAGAAGCGGGATAAATTGTCGCATTTTTTCAAGTCCCGTTAGCACGAAATATATGTCGTTATCTACGCCACTAAATAAACAACAAATCAAAATGCGGAAATTTATCCCATTTACAGTATAGAAGCAAAGTATTTAAAAAGCTTTGCTTCTGGGAATAGTCAAATTTAGAATAAATTGTATTTCAAGATACACCAGATTGCTCTGAAACCATCTTTGAAATTGATTTTTTTGCCTTCGCTAAAAGTTCTTCCGTAATAAGAAATCCCAACTTCGTAAATTCTAATGTTTTTAATTTTTGCAATTTTTGCAGTAATCTCTGGTTCAACTCCAAAACGTTTTTCTTTAATTTCTATTTGTTTAATCATACTGGAACGGAAAAGCTTGTAACATGTTTCCATGTCGGTAAGATTGAGGTCGGTAAACATGTTTGATAAAAAAGTAAGGAATTTATTCCCTATTGAGTGCCAGAAAAATAAAACTCTGTGTGGTTTTCCGCCAACAAAACGGCTTCCATAAACCACATCGGCACAATTATCAATTACGGGTTTTAATAAAATATTATACTCTTCCGGGTCATATTCCAAATCGGCATCTTGAATAATTACAAAATCGCCTGTTGCATGCTTAATTCCAGATGTTATTGATGCACCTTTTCCAGAGTTTTTTTCGTTGTTGAGGATTGTAATGCTATTGTTGCTTTTTGCAAAATCTTCAATAAGTTGTAATGTATTATCTGTTGAGCCATCGTTAATTACAATTATTTGTTTTTCAACATTATCGACAAGCTTTACTGATGCAACTTTTTGTAATAATTGCAGAATGGTGTTTTCTTCGTTGTAAGCAGGAATCAGAATAGATAATATCATTTATGCTTAAATTTTAAAGCTCGAAAGTTAAAAAATATTATTCATTTATAAATGCTTTTTTTATTTTGGGGAAGTGCAAATGTCATCATGAGGAGCGAAGAATTTTGTAGTGGAATTAATTGTAGTAGTTTTGTGGGAGAACAATAAAACAGAATATTAACAAAAAGAGCAAATAAACAAGCAAGTGACTCAACGGGAAATTAATATAATTGATCTTTCTAGTATTAATGACCAAATGGTAGAAATACCAAGTGGAAAAATTGAATTGCGAGACGACAGAAAAAAACAAAAATGGACTGTTGAAATTCAACCATTTTCGCTTGCAAAATTTCCTGTGACACAAGAATTATATTTTAAAATCACAAAAGAAAATCCTAGCTTTTTTAAGGGTAATAGATTCCCAGTTGAGTCTGTTACGTGGAAAGATGCAATAATTTTTTGCAATTCTTTATCAATTCTGACGGAATTAAAATCTTGCTATACTTTTAGTGAGGACAACGAAGACATAATATTCGACCCTACTGCAGATGGATTTCGTTTGCCCACAGAAGCTGAATGGGAATATTCTTGTAAAGCAGGTACAGCCGGAATTAGATATGGAGAGTTGAGCGATGTTGCTTGGTATAAAGGCAATTCAGAAAAAACTACTCATAGCGTTGGACTGAAAGAACCAAATTCTTGGGGACTTTACGATATGTTAGGGAATGTTTGGGAATGGTGTTCCGATATTTATGACACAACGGTATATGGTTCGTATAGAATTTTTAGAGGTGGTGGTTGGTGTGACGAGGAACGTAGCGTAATGGCTACTACACGTCGAAGAAGTCATCCTTTAAAGTTTAAAATTGACGATTTAGGATTCAGAATTGCAAAAAATAGTTGGTGATTTTCTAATAAAACAAATAAACCTTTATGACAAAAAAAGATTTTTTTATTTTAATTATTAAGCTTTTTGGCTTAATGTCCATTGTGACTTCGCTTTTTTCAGCTTTGCCTTCTAGTATTATATTTTTACTTAAGGATATTGACTTTTTATCAATTATTCTTATTGTTTTTATAATTGGAATAGTTCTAGGACTTTTTATTTTACTGGTTTTCAAGGCTGACAAATTAGTTCAACTTCTAAGACTAGATAAGGGTTTTGATGATGACAAAATAGAATTCGGAAATATTAATTCAAAAAATATTATTAAAATAGGAACTTTTTTTATTGGTGGAACACTTTTCATTGAAAGCATACCTGCATTTATTAGTTTAACAATATTCGCATTTAAAGACAATTTAGCTGGTTTAGATTTTGGAACAACGGATAAAATAAATTGGGCATTAAGTGCTTTGAATTTGATAATAGGTTATATGTTAATAACGAATTTGAATTTTGTGGCAAAACTTCTAAACAAGGACAAACAAGATAAAAATTAAAAATGACAAAGAAATCTCTACTAAGAATTGTAATATTTTATTTGATAGGCATCAGCATTTCGAATGTTTTCAGATTTGACCTATTGCATTTGAATGAGTCAATTGAAAAAACATCTTTATGGCTCATTATTTTTTTCTCTCCATTGGAAGCAATTGGTTTATTGATAGGAGCTTTTATGTCTATTTACCTTTTAAGAAAAGAACGAAATACGGAAATTTCAGTTTTTGGATATTCAATAAAATGGAGTATTCTAATGTCAGTTTTGCCAATACTACTTCTAACAATTATTGGTGTAGATAACAGCAGAGGCGAAAATGCACATTATTATGGATTTATTGCCGGAATAGCAACTTTTGTATATTGCTTTGCTGAAGAATATGGCTGGAGAGGCTACTTGCAAGATGAACTGAAAAGCATTAAGGAATGGCAACGGGTTTTGATAATTGGGACATTGTGGTACTTGTGGCACTTATCTTTCATTCAGAATCGGGATATTCTTGATAATTTGCAATTTTTAGGTTGGATGATTTTTGGTAGTTGGGGAATTGGAAAAATAACCGACCTTACAAAATCTATATTTGTAGCCTCTTGTTTTCACATGATTATTCAAATTATGATGTTTAATCGCTTAATTAGAAATGGTATAGATGGTACAGAAAAGCTAATTATTTTGACAGTTTCTGTTATTATTTGGATTGTTATTATTGTTTTTTGGGTAAAGAAAACAAAACGATTGTCAGCAAAAAAAATACAATTAAACCAATAAAGTAAAACTTAGAGTGTTGAAAAAAACGTTATGAACAGCAATGCCCTCAACGAAGTTAAACTTTCCAGATAAAAAATCGCATTGGCGTTAACATAATTTGAAAAGTAGTGTAAATAAAACTATTCTACCGTAACAGATTTTGCCAGATTTCTAGGCTGGTCAACATTACAACCTCTAAGTACAGCAATATAATACGATAATAATTGTAATGGAATTACAGTTAATAGTGGAGCAAATGCTTCGTTGCAATTTGGAACTTCTATAACATGGTCTGCCATATCGCGAATTGTAGTATCTCCTTCGGTAACAATAGCTATAACTATCCCTTTTCGAGCTTTAACTTCCTGAATATTACTAACAATTTTTTCGTAAGTTTTATCTTGAGTAGCAATTACAACAATTGGCATTTTTTCGTCAATCAGAGCAATTGGTCCATGTTTCATTTCAGCTGCTGGATAACCTTCGGCATGAATATATGATATTTCTTTAAGTTTTAATGCTCCTTCAAGTGCTACAGGGAAGAAAAAACCACGACCTAAATAAAGAAAATTGTTAGCATTTTTATATAAGGCAGAAATATCTTCAATCAGCTCACTATTTTTTAAAATATATTCAATTTTTGTAGGAATATCAATTAAATCCTCAATCAACACATTGTAATCTTCGTCTTTTATAAACCCTTTTTTTTGACCTATTAAAATCGCCATCATCGTTAGCACAGTTACTTGAGCAGTAAATGCTTTAGTTGAGGCAACACCAATTTCTGGTCCTGCATGAGTGTAAACTCCGGCATGAGTTGCTCTTGGGATGCTCGAACCTACAACGTTGCAAATTCCGATAACCATTGCTCCACAATCTTTTGCCATTTGAATAGCTGCAAGAGTATCAGCAGTTTCGCCACTTTGACTAATTGCAATTACAACATCATCTTTATAAATAATAGGATTTCGATATCTAAATTCTGAAGCATATTCAACTTCAACCGGAATGCGTGCAAATTCTTCAATAAGATATTCTCCAACAAGTCCTGCGTGCCAAGATGTTCCGCATCCAACAATAATTATTCTTTTAGCTTCAATAATTTTTGGCAAAACTTCATAAAGTCCTCCAAGTGTAATTTCTTTTCGTTCGAGCGAAACTCTACCCCGGAATGTATCTTGAATAGAACGTGGTTGTTCAAATATTTCTTTAAGCATATAATGCTCATATCCACCTTTTTCTATTTCATCAATTTCGAGATCAAGCTGCTGAATTTTTGGAGTTAATAGTTCGTTCGATAAGGTCTTTAAGCTTAATGAATCTTTTTGAATCACAGCAATGTCATTATCGTTCATGTAGATAACGCTTTTTGTATGTTCAATAATTGGTGTAGCATCAGAAGCTAATAAATATTCGCCATCGCCAATTCCAATTACAAGCGGACTTCCTTTACGTGCAGCAATAAGTTTATCGGGTTCGTCTTTACACATAATAACTACACCAAATGCACCAACTACTTTTGTAAGAGCAAGTCGCACAGCAATTTCTGCTGAAACACTTCCTTTTATATAAATATATTCGATTAGATTAACCAGAACTTCTGTATCGGTTTGGCTAATAAAAGTATATCCTCTGTCTTCTAATCTTCTTTTTAATCGTGAATAATTTTCAATAATTCCATTATGAATAAGAGTAAAAAGACCATTCATTGACGAGTGTGGGTGAGCATTAATATCATTTGGTTCACCATGAGTTGCCCATCTTGTATGTCCAATTCCGATATTTCCGGATATGTCTTTATCTTCAAGAAAGCTTTCAAGGTCGCTAACTTTGCCTTTCTTTTTATAAACTCTTAAATCTTTACTTAATAATGCAATTCCAGCAGAATCATATCCACGATATTCTAATCGTTTTAACCCATTAATTATGATTGGGTATGCATCTTTGTTGCCAATATATCCAACTATACCACACATATAATTAAAATTTTATATAAGAAATTTCTAACTTTAGTCTATTCGAGTGAATTCCACTGGTTAAAACAACTCTATTACAGCTACTAATATCATTTGAAATTAGATACAAACCTAAGTTTGGAATTACACCATCGATTATATTTTGCATTTCTAAAGTTATATTAAACTTATAGACACTTTCTGATGGATAATAGTTTCCGTCGAATATTTCTCCTAAACTAAAATCAGGAGGTAGTTTGTATTGATTATTTGCTTGTCTTTCGTATAGCATAAGCTTAGTAGGAGCTTCATATGTTGAAATCGAAAGATCATTTTTTTCGATTGGAATTACCAATGTAGCCTTAACAATTGCAACATTACTTTTAATATTTAATTTATCAGCTGTTGGAAGTTTAATATACCCCCTTACTCCTGCCATTGGTTGTATATAGAAAACACTATCCTGAATAGGAGTAATAGAATTCATTTGACCATAAAAATTTGTATTTGAATAATCATGAGTAAATAAATTAAATCTTGCACAATTTTGATTGATAATGAATTCACTTGTAACCGTGTCAGAAGATGCATTTTTGTACGTTAAAACAATTTTAGAATTACCTGATGTTAAGTTAAAATAAGCTATACCGCCTCCAACAACATTAGTGTCTGTAGTAATGCAAATGCCAGGTAGAACTGATAATATATCGGAATTTGCTTTTATAGAATCAAGACTAAATATTGAATTTCCAAGCGATGGTAGCAAGTCAATACCAAGATTGTCAGAATAAAGCTGACCTTGATTGATAGTTCTACTTCCTAATAAATCTGACTCATTATAAAAACTTGATGCTTTATTGAAAGAATAGTATGCTGAATCTTTTACAATTGAATTAGTTAATTTATAAACATTAATAGTTTGAGTTTTTGTAGAATCGCCATAATTTCCAGAATAATCGAGATATAGCTTTATAGAAACTACTTCTGATGAAGACTCAAACTTTGTACCTACAACTTTTGATAATACTTGAGCTAAAAATGAAGCAGAAACATTGCCAAATTCAGGGTCGTTATAATTTCCTAACATTCCATAAGCTTCGTTTTTTGAAGTAGCAGAATCATCTTTTAATGTATATGCTTCGATTGATAACGTGTCGGCAAAAACAGTATTAATCTTATCCCCAGCAGGTTGTGTAGTTAATCCTAAATCAGTATCTTTTTTACATGAACTGAAAAACGATGAAGCCATTAAAGAAATTAGAATAACTCTAAAAAACAAGAAGTTGAATTTTAAAAATTCAACTTTGTTTTTATTAATTGAAATATTGAAGTCTGACATTATTTGAAACCATTAATTTTCGTTGTAAATGTATGAAACGAAAATGAAACGAAAAAATTATACGGTTTCAACACAACTTCCTGTAAGAATTTTATCATAGAAATCGGAATAAGACTCAACATAACTTTCTTCATCCAGATAATCGAGGATAGGAATATCAATTGTGGCTAAATGCTTTTTAATATTTGCGTTTATATTATTTGAAGCCATAATTATACCATCGGAAAACTGAAGAGCTAATTTTGTTGTTGAAACATAGTCAACTACTTTTTTTACTTCTTCAACATCTTCTGATGTAACTCCATCAACATGAACTTTATCTTTGAATTTTTTATCAAAAACAGTATCAAAGTAATCATCATATAATGAGTAAATTACTCTTGAATTAGAAAATAGTGGATCTTCTTTAAAAGCACGCTTTATATACATTGGAACCATACTGGTTATCCAACCATGACAATGAACAATGTCTGGAGCCCAACGAAGCTTTTTAACAGTTTCTAATACTCCTCTTGCAAAGAATATTGCTCTTTCGTCATTATCTTTGAAATAAGCGTCATTATTATCGCAAAGTATGTGTTTACGATGAAATAAATCTTCGTTATCAATAAAATAAACTTGCATACGAGCAGACTGAATTGAAGCAACTTTAATTATTAATGGGTGATCCATGTCGTTAATAATCAGATTCATTCCTGAAAGCCTGATAACTTCATGAAGCTGGTTTCGTCTTTCATTAATGCAACCATATCTTGGCATAAATGTTCTAATTTCACTGCCTTTTTCTTGAATACCTTGAGGTAAAAATCGACCGATTTTAGACATTTGACTTTCTGGAAGATAAGGTGCAATTTCTTGAGAGACGAATAAAACTTTTGTTTTTTCCATGTATGTGAAGTTGATTAAATTTTTTACAAATATAATAAAAAAAAAATTATAAATATGAAACTATATTTAGATAAACTTAGATAAATTATTGATATTGTGGAAAATAAAATTTATTTTTACTTTTTTATCTTTTTATCTTAAATTAATAGTGCTTTTTAATAAAAGTCTTGTAATGCACAACTGGCTTCAAAAATCAAACTATTTTATAAAATTAATTGTAGGATAATTTAAATTTATAAATTTGTGCCGTTTTTATAAAAACTTAAATGAAAATTTTTACAAAGGTAACTGATTTAAATTTAGAATTAGATTTATTAAGACAACAAAATAAAATTATTGGCTTTGTTCCCACTATGGGAGCACTGCATGATGGACACATTTCTCTTATTAAAACTTGTTCCGAATTTAATGACATTACTGTTGTTAGTATTTTTGTTAATCCTACGCAGTTTAATAATGCAAATGATTTAAAAAACTATCCCAGAAATATTGATAAAGATTTAAGCATTCTTAAAACCACAAATACAACAATACTTTTTTTTCCTGAAAATGATGAAATGTATCCTGAAAAGGATGAGAGAGTTTTTAAATTTGATAATTTAGAGAATATATTAGAAGGTGCTTTTAGACCAGGACATTTCAATGGTGTGGCTCAAATTGTAAGTAAATTATTTAATATTGTTAAACCAAATAATGCATATTTTGGACAAAAAGATTTTCAGCAACTTACAATTATTAAAAAGCTGGTAACGCAACTTAATTTAAGTATTAATATTGTTGCTTGTGAAACCTTTCGCGAATCTGATGGATTGGCAATGAGTTCAAGAAATTTATTGTTAAGCAACGAATATAGAGCCGTGGCACCAAAAATTTATAAATATCTTAAAGATTCTGCTTTAAAAATTAAGAACAATAGCATCGAAGAAATTAAAAAATATGTTATTGAAAATATTAATAGTGAAAGATTGTTAAAAGTTGAATATTTTGAAATAGTTAATACAGAGACTCTTAATGCTGTTGATAATTGGGATAATAATACCCCAATCATTGGTTGTATTGCGGTTTTTGCAGGTAATATTCGATTAATTGACAATATCAGATATAATTAATATCTTTGTAAAATGATGATTGAAGTTTGTAAATCGAAAATTCACAGAGTAACTGTAACACAGGCTGACTTAAATTATGTCGGTAGCATAACTATTGACGAAGAGTTAATGGATGCAGCTAATCTGTTTGAACACGAAAAAGTTCAAATTGTTAATATTAACAACGGAGAGAGATTAGAAACGTATGTAATTAAAGGCGAACGTAATTCTGGTAAAATTTGCTTGAATGGACCTGCTGCACGAAAAGTTATTGTTGGTGACGAAGTTATAATAATAGCTTATGCACATATTGATGCTATTGAAGCTAAAACATTTAAACCTACTATCATATTTCCAGATTCATCAACTAATAGATTGATAAAATAATTGAATCATCAATTAAAAAAAACCATACAATTTTTCGTATTTTTAATACTTGGTGTAGTTTTATTGTACTTTGCTTTTAGGGATATTAATCTCGAAAAATTAATTGATGCAATTATTAATGCAAATTACTTTTGGATTTCGTTATCAATACTTTGTGCATTAATAGCACTGTTTTTTAGAGCTGCCCGATGGAACATGCTTATTGTACCTCTTGGATATAAACCTAGCTTATTAAATAGTTTCTATTCGTTAAACTTAGGCTATATGGCAAATATGGCTTTCCCTAGAATTGGAGAAATAACCCGTTGTGCTGTTCTTGGAAAGGCCGAAAAAATACCAGTTGACTCTCTAATTGGAACAGTTATTCTCGAAAGAATTATTGATTTTATTACTTTAGTTTTATTAATCACGATTACTTTTTTTTCAAAAATTAAATTTTTTGGTGATTTTTTTATTAATGAAATTTTTAATCCATTATTTGAAAAAATACTAAACTCTACTTTATTAATTACTATTGCATTTTCTTGCTTTGCAGTTTTCATACTAGGTTTTTTCTTACTCAGAAAAAAAATATCTAAAAACAAATTTGGTATTAAAATAACAAACTTCTTAAAAGGAATGTTAGAGGGCTTAATATCTTTATTAAAAATGAAAAATAAATTCAGATTTTTTATTTATACAATTGTAATTTGGCTTATGTATTTTCTTATGACATATTTAATGTTTTTCTCTATTGATGCAACCAGTAATTTGCGACCAATTGATGGATTGTTCATTTTAGTAGCTGGAGGAATTGGCATGACAGCTCCTGTTCAAGGTGGATTTGGGGCTTTTCATTGGATTGTTTCTTTGGCATTGATGCTTTATGGAATATCACAAGAAGATGGATTAATTTATGCTACAATAAGTCACGAATCTCAAGCATTATTTATGCTAGTACTTGGGGCAATTTCATTTTTTATGTTATTTTTGGGAAGACGAAAATTGAAACATAATGACAAATAATCTTGAAATTATACAATCAAAGATATTTTCTTTAGAAAATCTTATTCCAGCTTTAAATGTTTGGAAATTTAAAGAAAAAAAAATTGTTTTCACAAATGGATGTTTTGATGTATTGCATCGTGGTCATATTGAATATTTAGCAAAAGCTGCCAACTTAGGCAATAAACTTGTGATTGGATTAAATACAGATGAATCTGTTAGAGAAAATAAAGGAAAAAATCGTCCAGTTCAAGACGAATATTCTCGTGCTTTAATTCTTGCTTCATTAAAATTTGTTGATGCTGTTGTGCTATTTAATGAAAAAACTCCTGAAAATCTTATTAAATTAGTTAAACCTGATTTCCTTGTCAAAGGAGGAGATTATGCAATTGAAAATATTGTTGGCTCTGCTTTTGTTAGTTCTTATGGAGGACAAGTAATTGTAATTGAGTATTTAGAAAACCACTCTTCTAGTAGTATTATAAATAAAATTTAGATAAATTTTTAAAAACTTTTTTATTATCTTTGTTGGTAATGAATTGTATATGAAGAGAAAGATATTAATATTCAGTGCTTTATTGTTGTTTTTAAGTAGTTTTGCTTTTGTTTCATGTAAAAAAATGAAAGAAAACAGACTTGAAGGAACATGGAAATTTATTCCATATTCTTCAGCTAATCTTGATAAAGATAAAACTTGGACATTCAGTAAAAATGGCGATTTTGTTCAAACAGTTGTAGATAACACATCTATAACAACTACCGTTCAGACAGGAACTTATGCCATTAGAGTTAGTGGTTTTAAAACTTTTCTGGATATATTTGATATTGATTTATATACTGACGGAAAGTATAAGGTTGTTAAATTGTCGGGGAAAGTATTAAAAACCATTCAAATATCTGATGGAGATGGTGCGACACAGTATATTTTAAAAGATTTTACTAAAGAATAATAAATTATGAAAATACATTTTAAAGGCATACTTCTTTTTTCTATATCTATTTTATTTATTTTACTAATATTTTCTTCTTGTGGAAAGAAAAAAGAAGGATTATTGGTTGGCACATGGGAATATGTTTGGATATCACAAAATGATTCTAATGAAGTAATAGTTTATTCTTTTTCTGAAGGCGGAAATATTGAAAGAGTAAGTACAATAAATGGAGTAGATACAAAAAATACAGGAACATATGAATTAGAAAAGAAAACTGGGAAACTTTTTGCTACAATTAATATTGTTGGATTTAGAAGCTGGCTTAATGGCAAATATAGAATATTACACGTCGATAAAGACATATTAATAATGCAGCAAGTATTTGATACTAACGGCAATTATGCTTTTGCTAGGTTCGAATTCGTCCGAAAAAATTAATGTCAAAAACCAAATCAGTTTATATTTGTCAAAGCTGTAGCTTCCAATCTGCTAAGTTGCTTGGCAAATGCCCATCATGTAACGAATGGAATACTTTTGTTGAGGAGACATTCACTAAATCAAATTCAAGTTCATCAGGTAAATCATTAGTACAAAACTTAAAACCTGTAAGACTTTCTGAAATTGAAGGAAATAATTTTACACGTATTAATACTCATATTGATGAACTAAACCGTGTTTTGGGCGGTGGCATAGTTCCCGGCTCAGTTGTATTAATCGGTGGAGAACCCGGAATTGGCAAATCAACTCTCATGTTGCAGTTGGCTTTACAATTTAATAATCTTACAGTACTTTATATTTCTGGTGAAGAAAGCCTTTATCAGATTAAATTACGAGCAAATAGAATCAAAAATGCCAACGAAAATCTTCTGGTTTTAAATGAAACATCGCTTGAATCTGTTATAAATAATATTGAAACAATTAAGCCCGATTTGGTTGTTGTTGACTCTATTCAAACCATTCAAACCGACTCGCTTGAGTCGATTCCCGGAAGTATTTCGCAAATAAAAGAATGTACAAATCTACTTTTGAAATGTGCTAAACATCACTCAATTCCAATTTTTCTCGTAGGTCATATAAATAAAGACGGACATATTGCAGGACCAAAAGCTCTTGAACATATTGTAGATGTGGTGTTACAATTTGAAGGCGATTTAAGTAATCAATACAGAATTTTAAGAACACTGAAAAATCGTTTCGGTCCAACATCAGAAATTGGCATTTTTGAAATGTTCAGCGATGGTTTGCACGAAGTTATAAATCCATCGGAACTGCTACTTTCACAACACGATGATTTTTACAGCGGTACAGCAGTTGGCTCATCTTTAGAAGGCAACAGACCATTGTTAATTGAAGTTCAAGCATTGGTTGGAAACTCACCTTACGGCACTCCTCAACGAACAACAAACGGATTCGATTCAAGAAGAATGAATATGCTTTTGGCTGTTCTGGAAAAACGAATGGGAATTAAGGTTTCGGGTAAAGATGTTTTTTTGAATATTGCAGGTGGTATCAAAATTAACGATACAGGGATAGATTTAGCTGTAATAAGTGCAATAATTTCTTCGGGTTTTGATTCATCAATTGCAAAAAAGATATGTTTTGCAGGTGAAGTTAGTTTAACTGGTGAAGTTCGTCAGGTTTCAAAAATTGAACAACGCATTAGAGAAGCCGAAAAACTCGGATTTGAAAGTATGATGATTTCAAAATTCAGCATCAAAAAAGAAAGCATAAAATCTAAACTAAAACTTATTACAATTTCTAATGTTTCTGAGATTCCGAAGCTGATATTGTAAAAAACTAATAACAAAACATTTCAGGCAGAGACAATAACAGATTAAGCTTTATTTTTTATCAATTAGAAACTGATTGAACCTTTACATTGAAGTTATAAACTTTAATGTGTGGGGCTATTTTTTAGTAAACTTATTATTAGATATAACATTAAAACAAAAAAGAAGTTTAGGTTTTGCTGAAATAATCATAAATAAAATATCTTTAATATGAAAAAATTATATAATAGACTTTAATTCAATACAGTCAACAAGTTCATTAGAAATATTCTTGTTAACATCAGCATTGAAATTTGAATCCGAATGTTTATTAAGAAAATAAAAGCTAAATCCATACATCATCCATGCTTGTCCCCATCTAATATATGGAATTTTAATTGAATGATTATTCTTAATTTGATAATAAAAACAACCATTTTTATCTTGCATATTATCTATTGTCCAATTTAAAACTTTTTCAACTAAAAATATATTTTCTTCGATTTTACTAAGCCTATGCAACGTAGCAATAAGTTGAGCGGGACAGTGAATATCAATAGGATATACTTTTTTGTCATAATATTTTGGAGTACCATCTTCTAAGAAAAAATTCTCTAAATAATACTTTAATCCTAAATCAATATTATTATTATAGCTTAAATCTCTTGAATATTTTTGGTATTCACTAATGCACTCCAACTTATAACCTGTATGAAAACTATCAACCCAATTTTGCATAGATGCCTTTCCAAAAAGCCAAGAACCATCATCTTTCTGATTTTTAACAACTGAATTTACCGATTGCTTTGCTATTTTTAAATAATTTTCATTTTTATTATATGAATATGCACGTGCTAATAATCTGCTTCCTAAAAGTGAGGCATTAAAAACGCTTGTATTATCAAGTGGAGAATAAGAAAATATAAAACCATTTTCGTCTGTGGTTCTGTTTAGATTTTGAATTACAAACTCACAACTACTTAATGCTGTTTTAAGATAATCTTCGTTTTTAGTAATGTCGTAAGCATCCATTAATGAGTAAGATACAAAAGAAGTAACTACAATCGTAGGAGTTCCCTTTTTTAGAAAAAAAACTCTCGATTGCCAATCAAAATTATAACCCCAACATGCTCCTGCATAGCCTTGAGTTTGTAATTCAATAATTTTTTTTGCCAAGAAATTTATCTTTTCAAGATATTCTGGTCTTTTTTCAAATTTATATAAATTGCAATATGATGTCAAAAATAAACCAAGACCTTTTGGATTATATCCTTTATTTATCAAAAGGAGAGTACGTAAATTATACGGAAATTTTTTAAAAAATTGTATTGTTGCTAATCTAAAAAAGCGAATAAATATTAAAGGATTAAATTTAAAAAACGGGCTATTTAAACCATCATAAGGATCCCATCCTTTGAATTTTTCATTTTCACAATATAATCTAAGATTATTAAATGATGATGATATTTTATTCTGAATGCTCAATAAATTGCTTAAATGTTAAATTAATGTTAAAATTAAATAAAAATAATTTATTATTCTAATCTATTTTTTATTTGTCCTCGTTTTTCTCCTTTTAAATCGTATAATGCCTTGACTTTACTTAAATTGCTCAATTTGAAATTAAGTAAAATTTCATGAGATCCATTATTTGTTTTCCGAATAGAATTATAAATAAAATCATAAGTATAAAAAATAGAAAAATACTTTCCGCTATAACCTATCAAAAAATCAACTGAATTTCGATGATTATAAATCAATCCTAAATTCAAATTATTACTAATATTGAATATCCCAGCAACCATTAACAAATATGGATTATAAAAGTTTGAAGATAAATAAATATTTGGATAAAAGGCAAGTTGGTTTGTTATAATATAATCATATTTAATTAAACAATTATAAACTCTCTGATTATAAATTTTATTAGAACTGATGCCATTTTTTGAACTAATAATGTTTTGAAAAGCAACACTTGCTTGTAAATTGTTTTTAATAATTGTAATCCCAAAATCTGACTCGGGTTTATTGTATAAATAATTATTCCCATTGAAAATTAATGGATCAATTTGCTCATGGCGAGTCTTTTGATAATAATTAATATTATTTGTTAATAATTTTGCACTTAATCCAAAAATAAAATCTGCTTCCAAAAATTTAATACTATAAGAATACGACAGAGATATTTCATTTTTTTTGAAGATTCCATATTTATCCTGTAAATAATATAAACCAGCTCCCATTTTTTTATTTAACTTCATTACATATGATAAAGAATTTGTAACAGGTGCATCATCAAAACCTCTCCATTGAATTCTATCATGAATTTTTAAGGATGAATTTTTACTTTCTTGATTTAGTGAGGGCGATACAAGTGATGGGTCTAAAAATATCAGATTATATTGCTGTATTTGCTGAGAGAAAGTAAATTTACTTACAAACAATAAAAATAATATTGCAACAAATATTTTCATTTATCTCAATATTGAAATTGATTTTTTCATTAAAAAGTCCGAGCTTTTATCTGGCCATAATAATATAAAATATGAAGCTTCTGGAACTAACTTACCATTATATTTTCCACTCCATGCTTCGTCATTTGTATAGCTTTCTTTTTCAAATATTAAGCTCCCATTTCTGTTATAAATTTGTATTTTGTTATTCGGGAAATAATTAATATTTTCTATGTATAAATTATCATTTATCCCATCTCCATTAGGAGTAAAAATGTCATAAATAATTAAATCTGAATATTCTTTTTCATTTACTTTAATATAAATACTATCAATAATATCACATAAGCTATTTGATATTGTGACATATAAAATAGATGAAATTTCGGGTTTCAACAATATTTCCGCACCATTTTGACCATCCGACCATATATAATTATATTGTAAAGAATCTAATTTTAACGTGTATTCATCACCTTTGTAAATAGTAATAAAATCTAGGATTTCTATACTTGGGGCATCATTTACATTTAATGATAATGTTACTGTACTATCGC
>Ga0154347_1116_pt1 | contig 33595 bp, 21 predicted proteins | sample RifGroA2_FD_115875 | JGI IMG/M metagenome (GOLD analysis project Ga0154347, IMG submission 115875) | Bacteroidetes bacterium GWA2_31_9
ACATTTAAAACGAAAAATCCTGTAAATTCACGAAATAAAATCGGGAATTAACAAGTTTAAAAAAAATCCTGTAAATCTTGTAAATCCTGTCAAAAGATTGCATAATAATCAGCGTCTAATAAAAATACAAAAACATGAAAGGAAAAGACCAAAAACCGCACATTGGAATTTTTGGAAGAAGAAACAATGGAAAAAGTTCTTTCATTAATACGTTAGTTAAACAAGAAATTGCAATAGTTTCATCAATTCCTGGAACTACAACTGATCCAGTAAAAAAATCCATAGAAATATTTGGAATTGGTCCAGCTATTTTGATTGATACAGCTGGCATTGATGATTCTGGCGAATTAGGGGCTAAAAGAATTGAAAAAACACGAGAAGTAATAAAAACTGTCGATTTAGCAATTATTCTTATAGCTAATAATATTTTCGATGAGTTTGAAATTAATCTTATTTCAGATTTCGATTATTATAAAATACCATTTGTGATTATTCATAACAAGTCTGATATTGAGAAATTTAATAACAATACTTTAGAAAAAATTCAAAAATTTTCAACAAACAAGGTATTAAATTTCAACGCCCTAAATCCTGAAAATCTTGAAGAAGTAATTGAATTGTTAAAAAACACAATTCCAAAAACTTCATTTCAAAAGCCTTCATTATTAAAAGGAATAATATCAAAAAACGATATAGTATTATTAATAACCCCTGTTGACTCTGAAGCTCCTGACGGTAGAATGATACTTCCACAACAAATGGCTATTCGCGATGTGCTTGATAATGACTGCGTAAACATTGTTTTAAAAGAAACAGAACTTGAAACATTTTTAAAAACAACAGGAATAAAACCAAAACTTACAATTACCGATAGTCAGGCATTTGGATTTGTAAGCAAAATAATTCCTGAAGATTTTCTACTCACCGGATTCAGTATTGTTTTTGCCCGATTAAAAGGAAATTTTGAAGAATATATAAAAGGAACAAAGCATTTATCAAAGCTGAAAGATGGAGATAAAGTTTTAATTCTCGAATCATGTACACATCAGGTTAGTTGCGATGATATAGGACGATTTAAAATTCCTAGATGGCTTGATAAGTTTAGCGGCAAAAAGCTTGAATACAAGGTGGTTGGCGGGCTTGATAATCTCCATGATAAAATTAAAGATTACGCAATAGTTATTCAATGTGGTGGATGTGTAACTACAAGAACACAAATAATTAACAGATTAAAACCCGCAATTGATGCCGGAATTCCTGTAACAAACTACGGAATGGCAATAGCCTATATGAACGGAATTTTTGATAGAGCAATTACTCCATTTCAAAATCTTGAAAAATAATACCGATTGCACTTTCAATATAGTACAATTTCATTGTACTATTTTCATGTAGCATCGGTATTATACCAAATATTAATTGGTCTTTTTTATAAATTCAAAAGTATAAGATGATACAAAAAATTCTTTCACAAGAAAACTTTACAAAGGAAGATATTGTTCAATTATTAAATTGTTCAAAAGAGGAACAAATATTATTATTTGAAAAATCAGCAAAGGTTAAAGAAAAATATATCGGTAATTATGTCTATTTAAGAGGATTAATTGAATTTTCGAATATTTGCATAAAAAACTGTTTCTATTGCGGAATAAGAAAAGACAATTCTAAAGTTTCACGATATAATATCTCTGACGAAGAAATTTTAGAAGCAACTAAATTTGCTTATGAAAATAACTATGGCTCAATTGTTTTACAATCGGGTGAATTGCAAAATGACACTTTTAGCGATAGAATTGAAAAATTAATTACCAAAATTAAATCAATATCAGACAATAAACTTGGAATTACATTGTCGTGTGGCGAACAAAGCGAAGAAACTTATAGTCGTTGGTTTAATGCTGGAGCACATAGATATTTATTAAGAATTGAAACATCTAACATTGATTTATATAAAAAAATACATCCTAACGATGATACTCACAATTGGAATAAAAGATTAGATTGTTTAATATCGCTTAAAAAAATTGGATACCAGACCGGAACAGGAATTATGATCGGTTTGCCTTTTCAAACCATTGAAAATCTTGCTGATGATTTAATTTTTATGCGCGATTTTGATATTGATATGTGCGGAATGGGACCATTCATAGAACATATCGAAACACCTCTTTATCAATATAAAAATAACTTATATACGCTTGAAAAACGTCTAAATTTGACATTTAGAATGATTGCAATTCTAAGAATTATAATGAAAGATATAAATATTGCTGCAACAACTGCACTACAAGCAATTGATGATATTGGCAGAGAAAAAGCTATCAGAATAGGAGCAAATATTTTAATGCCTAATATCACTCCAAATGAATTTAGAGATAAATATATATTATACGAAAATAAACCATGCACAAACGAAAGCTCGTCAGACTGTAAAAATTGTATTGATGTAAGAATGAAAATTGCTGGAAATACCATTGAATATGGAAAGTGGGGCGACTCGTTACATTTTCAGAAACAAAGTGAATAAAAGAATATTTTAATGAAATTTATCAATAATTAAATATTATTGAAAATTTTCTCCTAAATACTTTTTTTTTAACTCAATTTTGAATTAATTAGAGTTCAAATTTATGACAATGAATCAAGACACCTTATTTCCAGATTATCTTTTTGAAGTAAGCTGGGAAGTATGCAATAAAATTGGAGGAATACACACAGTAGTTTCATCAAAAGCTCTCACCTTAAACAAAGCGTTAAAAGACAATTATATTTTAATTGGACCCGATGTTTGGAAAGAAACAAGTCAAAATCCGGAATTTATTGAAGAAAGATTCCTTTTTAAAACTTGGCGCGAATATGCCGAAGGTCAAGGTTTAAAATTTCGGATCGGAAGATGGAATATTACCGGTAATCCTATAGTAATACTTGTCGATTTTACACCATATTTTGCACTAAAAGATACAATTTTTACAAAATTTTGGGAATCATATAAGCTTGATTCAATTTCTGGTCAGTGGGATTATACTGAACCGACAATGTTTGGTTATGCTGCAGCTAAAGTTATTGAAAGTTTTTATGAATTTAATATTACAGCTAAAGACAAAATTATTGCCCAGTTTCATGAATGGATGACAGGTTCAGGAATTCTCTATTTAAAAGAAAATGTACCTCAAATTGCGACTGTTTTCACAACTCACTCCACAGTTCTTGGAAAAAATATTGCAGCCAATAAAATGCCACTTTATGGAAATTTAGAAAATTATATTCCCGACGTAATTTCCCGAAATTTAAACGTTACAGCAAAGCAATCATTAGAAAAAATTGCTGCATTTCAGGCTGACGCATTTACAACAGTAAGTGATATTACAGCCCGAGAATGTAAACATTTTCTGGGCAAAGATGTTGATATTGTTACTCCAAGTGGATTTGAAGAAGAAATTATTCCATCAGAAGAAGAATTTGAAAAAAAGAGACACAAAGCTAAAATTAAATTAAAAACCGTAGCTGAAGCTGTTTTGAATCAAAAAATTGATATTGATAATTCTGTTTTTGTTGCTAATTGTGGTCATTATGATTTTAAAAACAAAGGAATTGATATTTTTATTGACTCACTTGGTCAGTTAAATCAAAATTATGATTTAAAAAAAGACATTATAGCTTTTATTCTTGTGCCTGGAAGTAATGCCGGACCAAAAAGAGATGTGCTTGAACGAATCCATAATAACGATTACTTAAATCCAATAACCGATGAATTTCTAACTCATTGGCTTCACGATCCTGAATTAGACCCGGTTATACGAACTATAAAGAAAAATAATTTACGAAACTTAAAAGATGAAAAAGTAAAAATAATTTTTGCTCCAATTTATCTTAATGGAACAGATGGAATATTTAACATCCCATATTTTGATTTATTAATTGGATTTGATATAACTGTATTTCCTTCATATTATGAACCTTGGGGATATCCTCCAATGGAAAGCATAGCTTTCAAAATTCCTACAATTACAACTTCACTTACTGGCTTTGGACATTGGTTAATTACAAACTTTGGTAAGATGTCAGATTGTATAAATGTAATTGATCGCACCGATGACAATGACTCAGAGGTTATTAAAGCCGTTTCTGATCATTTATACAAATGCAATATTGCCACAAAAGAAGAAAAGTTAAGTGCTAGAGAACAAGCATTCAAAATTTCAAAATCAGTATTATGGAATAAAATAATTACTCACTATTACGATGCGTTTAATATTGCACTTATTAAATCGAATCTACGTCAGGAGCATTACGTAAATAAGCAAATTCCAGAGTATGCTATTGAAATTAAAGATATTAAAAACAACAAACCTCAGTGGAAAAAAGTTCTAATAAAATCGTATGTACCCGAAAAACTTTTTCCTCTGATTAAATTATCAAAAAATTTATGGTGGAGTTGGAATCAGGATGCTATTGAATTATTTGAGAATATTGATCCTTCGTTATGGAAAAAATCGCAACGCAATCCAATAATTTTAATAGAAGTTCTATCGTATGAAAAGCTATTATTGCTCGAAAAAGACACAGATTTTGTAAATAAACTAAATACGGTTTATGCCAAGTTCGAAGCATATATGAAAGTTGCAAAAGGACGCACCGACGAGCAAGTTGCATATTTCAGTATGGAATTTGGACTTCACGATACTGTTAAAATATTTTCAGGTGGTCTAGGAATTTTAGCTGGCGATTATTTAAAAGAAGCAAGCGATTCTAACCGTAATATTGTTGGTATTGGACTGTTATACCGTTATGGATACTTTACTCAAACACTTTCACCATTAGGCGAACAAATTTCGGAATATATTCCTCAGAAATTTTCTAATATGCCTCTTTTACCTGTTCGTAATGAAAAAGGTGATTGGGTAACTGTTTCATTAGCTTTTCCCGGTCGGCAACTAACTGCCAAAGTTTGGAGAATTGATGTTGGAAGAGTTCCTTTGTTTTTACTTGATACTGATATAGATGAGAATACCGATTTAGACAAATCAATCACACATCAGTTATATGGTGGCGACCTAGAAAACCGTTTAAAACAAGAATTATTGCTTGGAGTTGGTGGAGCTAGAATTCTTGAAATAATGGGCTATAAGCCAGATGTTTATCATTGCAACGAGGGACATGCTGCATTTGTAACAATTGAAAGAATTAAGCGATTAATTGAACAAAAGCATTTATCGTTTCAAGAGTCTTGTGAGGTTGTAAGAACATCTACATTATTTACAACACACACACCAGTTCCTGCAGGGCACGATGCTTTTAACGAAGATTTATTAAGAATTTACATGCCTCATTTTCCAGAAAAATTAAATATTAGCTGGGATGATTTTATAAATCTTGGTAAAATTGTTGAAAACGACCCAAGTGAAAAATTTTCGATGAGTGTTCTTGCAGTAAAATTATCGCAGGAAGTTAATGGTGTTAGCCGTATTCATGGCGATGTTTCTCGTCGAATGTTCAATAACATGTTTGAGGGTTATTTCCACAACGAACTTCATATCGGATATGTTACAAACGGCGTTCATGTTCCGACCTGGATTGCAAGAGATTGGTACAATTTGTATCAAGAAGTTTTTGGTGAAAATTTTGTTTTTTCACAGCATAATCACGAAATGTGGAAAAAAATTCAGGACGTACCTGATTCCAAAATCTGGGGAATACGAAAAAAACTCAAAAAAGATCTATTTGATTATATCAAAACCAGACTGTTAGACAATTTATCATCTCGTCAGGAAAATCCTACACTTGTACTTGAAATGATAGAAGGATTTAACGAAAATGCTCTCACAATTGGATTTGCTCGTAGGTTTGCAACTTATAAACGTGCACATTTACTTTTCAAAAATCTTAAAAAACTATCGGAACTTGTAAATAAAAAAGACCGACCAATTCAGTTTATTTTTGCAGGCAAAGCACACCCACACGATAAAGCAGGTCAGGATTTAATTAAAAATATTATAAACGTATCTCGAATGCCCGAATTTTTGGGCAAAATAGTGTTCATTGAAAACTATGATATGGAGCTTGCTCAAAAACTAGTTCAGGGAGTTGATGTTTGGCTAAATACACCAACAAGACCTTTAGAAGCTTCAGGCACAAGTGGCGAAAAAGCAATTATGAATGGAGTTATGAATCTTAGCGTACTTGATGGATGGTGGGCAGAGGGCTATATTCCTGGTGCTGGTTGGGCTTTGCCAGAAGAACGAACTTATACAAATCAAGTTTTTCAGGACGAATTAGATGCTGAAACAATTTATAATTTGTTTGAAAATGAGCTTTCTGCAAAATATTATAAAACCAATCAAGAAAACGTTTCAGAAGATTGGATTTCGCATATTAAAAATACTATTTCAGATATTGCTCCTCGTTTTACCATGAGACGACAAGTCGATGACTATTACAGACAATATTATAACAAGCTTTTTGAACGATCAAAAGGTTTGATAAGTAATAATTATGAAAATATTAAAAATATATCGTCTTGGAAAAAGAAGATAATTAGAAGCTGGAAAAGCATTGAAATTGTTTCAGTTAACATTCCTGATTCAAATTCAAAAGTTTTGCTTTTAGGAGATATGTTTAATGCAGAAGTAATTTTAAATCTACACGAACTAAGCCCCGATGATATTGGAATAGAAATAGTTTTCGGACAAAAAGTTATGGACGAAGTTCAAGAGGCGATGATTATAAACGAATTAAAAGTTGAAAAATTAAACAATGGGCATATCAGATACTATTGTGAACTTAAATCAAGTAACACAGGCGTTTATGATTATTCGTTCAGAATTTTCCCTAAAAATAAATTTTTACCACACAGACAAGATTTTAGTCTTGTGAGATGGATTTAATATTTAAATTTCTATGTTTCATCAATAATTAGAGTTTGTCCATAATGTCCGATTTCATCGTTATTCTCGACCTTCAAATCAGTCATGTACTTTAGTACACTCCTGATTTTCAGTTCATCGAAACCTCGAACTCGAACATTCTGTCTAAAACTCTCGACTTTATAAACACACTCTAATTAGATAACACATAGTTTATTTAGAAAACCTCAAGAGTGAGGCTTTCACAGTTTTGAAATTAAGGAGTTTATACCATTTTAATTTACAAAATAAATCAATTAATATTTGGTATAATGCCGATGCTTTACCGATTTTATCGGTACAGGCTATGAAAATAGTACAATGAAATTGGGCTATATTGAATTCCGAAAAATAGGGACAAGTTGTGCAATCGGTATTACGAATGTAAATGCAATGTGTTGAGCTTTGTCGAAACAACTGTTTTCAAAACCAGAGTAACGAAATTATTGGAGTTTTCTAAGAGACACTTTATTCATCTACTAATATCCATAAAAGCCAACTTTAATCACCTGAAAAGCTAGTTTCAACAACTTTTTTAATTTATTTGGCAAATAATTTATATTATTGTCATATTTTAAAACATAAATTGAAAATGAAAGTTGCAAATAATATTTTAGAACTTATTGGAAAAACGCCTTTATTGAAGCTAAACCGAATATCATCAGGTCTTAATGCAGATATTTTAATTAAACTAGAATCATTTAATCCGGGAGGTTCGGTTAAAGACCGGCTTGCTTTGGGCGTTATTGAAGATGCAGAAAACAAAAAACTTATCAATTCTGAAACAACTATTATTGAGCCATCTAGCGGTAATACTGGCGTTGGTTTGGCAATGGTTTGTGCTGTAAAAGGCTACAAATTAATTATTACCATGCCAGAAAGCATGAGTATAGAACGTAGAACTTTAATAAAGGCTTACGGAGGAAAAGTTGTTCTAACCCCTGCCGAAAAGGGCATGAAAGGGGCAATTGAGAAGGCTGAAGAAATAAAAAATAATCTGGCAAATAGTTTTATTCCTCAGCAATTTAATAATATGGCAAATGTTGAAATACATCGTAAAACAACAGCTATAGAAATATGGAATGATACAGATGGAAAAGTAGATATTTTTGTTTCAGGAGTTGGTACAGGAGGAACTATTACAGGTGTTTCTGAAATTTTAAAAGAAAAGAAAAATTCTATTTATTCCGTTGCGGTTGAACCATTTGATTCTCCTGTATTATCAGGAGGAACACCAGCTCCACACAAAATTCAAGGAATGGGAGCCGGTTTTATTCCATCTGTATTAAACACAAAGATTTACGACGAAGTAATTAAAGTAAAAAACGAAGAAGCTTTTGATATGGCACGCCGATTAGCAAAAGAAGAAGGAGTTTTGTGTGGAATATCTTCAGGTTCAATAGTTCATGCGGCAGTAGAATTAGCAAAAAAACCAGAAAATACAGGAAAAACAATAGTTGCAATAATATGCGATACTGGCGAAAGATACCTAAGCACACCATTATTTAATCAAGCATAAAATTTATGCATAACGATATATTGAAACAAACACTGAGTCAACTTTGCGAAGTCGATTCATATAAAAAAGTTTTTCATTCGGCAAAACATGGAGAGCAAATGCCATCAGTCGAAAATACAAAAAAGATTATTGAATTACTCCGAGAAATTTTATTTCCGGGCTACTTCGGATATTCAGCCCTTAACTCAGGCAATATGAAATCGTATCTGGGTGTAAACTTAGATAAGCTTTACACAATACTTACTTTGCAAATAAAGAGAGGAATGTGCTTCGACTGTAATACTGAAGATTGCAATAAATGTTCATCAGAATCATCTGATATTGCATTAAGATTTATTAAAAATATACCACACATCAGACAAATGCTTTCAACAGATGTTATTGCAGCATTTAATGGAGATCCAGCCGCAAAAAGTTATGGCGAAATTATTTTTTGTTATCCATGTATTAGAGCATTAACTAATTATAGAATTGCAAACGAATTACTTAAACTTGGAGTTCCGTTAATTCCTAGAATTATTTCAGAATTAGCACATTCCGAAACTGGTATTGATATTCATCCCGGTGCACAAATTGATGAATATTTTGCAATAGATCATGGCACAGGAGTAGTAATAGGAGAAACTGCTGTAATTGGCAAAAATGTTAAGATTTATCAAGGAGTTACACTTGGAGCAAAAAGTTTCCCACTTGATGAAAATGGAAATCCAATAAAAGGAATTCCACGTCATCCAATTGTTGAAGATAATGTTGTAATTTATGCAGGAGCTACAATTCTTGGAAGAATTACTGTTGGAAAAAATTCTATGATTGGAGGGAACCTTTGGATAACCGATAATGTACCGCCAGACTCAAAAATGTCGCAAAAAATTTCAAAAACAAATAATTATTTAACAATGGATTATCAAATATAAATTTTTAAATTTCAAATTTTTATATTATTTTAGTTTCATAATTAGAACTCAAACATAGAAAAATATATACATGAATTTATCTTTCAAGTTTATAAAGTCTGTTTCAAATATATATGATGAAATGACTAATAATGGTTTTTCGCTAGTTTATTTTGGAGAATTTAGCCACGATATTACTATGATGTTTACTTCAATGGCAGAAAACGACATGGATAAGCGATCAGAAGAGAAGGTAATTAAAAAGAAAGTTTTTCATGTGTTAGTTGAAATTTTACAAAATTTAAATCGTCATTCTGATGAAATGCACGATTCAAAAATTGGAAATGGACTTTTCATTATTGGAATGAAAGATGAAATTTATTATATAATTTCATCAAATAAAGTAAGTGCAAAACACAAAGATTCTCTCGAAAAAGCTCTTATTCAGGTTAACGCTGCAAGTAAGCAGGATTTAAAAGAAATGTACAAAAAGCAAATTAAAGAGGGCAAACTATCAGACAAAGGCGGTGCAGGATTAGGGCTTATTGATATAGCACGAAAATCTGGCGAACAGCTTAATTATCAGTTCTTACAAATTGACGAAAATTATTTTTTTTTCATTCTTGAAGTAGAAATCAATACAAAAAGGATTGAAAAAGATTGTATAGAAATTTAATTTTCTAATCTTAATTAGTATAAAAAATCATTTTTAAATTTAATTTATAATGTTCTTTGGTAGCGATAAAGACGAAATCAAGAATAAATATAAATTTCATTCTATAAAGTTCTATTCTTCAAAAGAATGGATGTTTAATTCAACTAAAAAATACAGAAATGTATTTGAAAAAAATGAAGTTTCATATTTATATTGTGAATTTTCATTCTTCAATAAATTATTTGACGAAGAAGTCTGGGATGCAAAAATCAATTTAAAAGCATTTTCAATAATTAATGGGAAGAAAAAGGAATTATGCAATGTTGAAAACAAAAGCACAGTCAGTAAAGAAGACAATATTGTACATATAAGAGAAAGCTGGGGAAAGGATGCCTTAGGTTCGTTTTGGACAAAAGGAGAGTACGAATGGGAAGCATACATTGATGGAGATTTAGTTGGGTCTTCTAAATTTTATTTTGTCGATTCTGGTCAAGTTTCATCTGATAATAATCCGTATTTTGATGTTGTTTCATTAAAATTATACGAAGGAGATTCGTCAGGATTTAATCAAACCGAAAAAAAATATTATTCCAAATTTAAAACAGAAACTACTCGATATGTTTGGGTTGAACTAAAATTAAAAAATAAAATTCCTGATGAATGGTATTGTGAAATTTATTACAATTTTTATGATAATGCAGGAAATTTAAAAGGACAATGTACCAGCTTAGACACAATGGAAAAGGACAAAGTTGGAACGAGCTATTTTTTTGAAAGAGGATGGGGAAGCAATACCCCAGGAACATGGATTGATGAATGTTATCGTTTGGATATAGTTTATATGGATCACCTTATAGCTTCAACATTATTCAAAACTGGAGATGAATTTATTGAAGGCGATGTTGTTACATCAAACGCATCTGTAATTAATTCTGAAACAATAGTTAATGAAACTGAGGAATCTTTAGAAGAATTACTTGCAAAACTTGAAAACCTAATAGGTCTTAATAATATTAAAACACAAATTAAAGATCATATTGAATATATCAATTTTATAAAATTACGTAAAGAAAAAGGATTTGACGACAGCGAAAAAATAAGCCTTCATAGTGTATTTACAGGAAACCCCGGAACCGGAAAAACAACTGTTGTAAAAATGCTTGGAAAACTTTATAAAAAGCTTGGTTTATTGTCAAATGGCGAAGTACATGAAGTCGATAGAGCAGCATTAGTGGCTGAATATATTGGTCAAACTGCTCCAAAAGTAAAAGAAGCTATAAGTAAAGCAAGAGGCGGTATTTTATTTATCGACGAAGCCTATTCTCTTGCCAGAGAAGACGAAAGTGCAAAAGACTACGGAAAAGAAGTAATAGAAATTCTTTTAAAAGAAATGTCTGATGGAGAAGGAAATATAGCAATAATGGTTGCAGGATATCCTCAAGAAATGAATGTTTTTTTAAGTTCAAATCCTGGATTAAAATCACGTTTTAACTACTATTTTCATTTCGACGATTATACACCCGATGAAATGATTAAAATAGCCGAATTTGCTGCAAACAAAAGAAATATTACAATCTCCGACGAAGCAAATAGCGTTTTAAGCGAAATAATAATTTCTGCATACAGAGATAGAGATAGAACCTTTGGAAATGCAAGATATATTCACTCTTTAGTAGATGAAGCTAAGATGAATATGGGTCTGCGAATAATGAAACAAAAAGATTTCGAGAAGCTTGATAAAAAGTCATTGTCAACAATTTTGGTTGAAGATATCCAGAAACTAGTTCATTTAAAAAACAAAAAAACTCTGCAAATAAAAATTGACGAAATATTACTCGAAGAGTCTCTTACAGAATTAAATAATTTAATTGGAATTCAAAACATTAAAACAGAGGTTTTTGAATTAGTTAAGCTAATCAAATATTACAACGAAACAGGAAAGGACGTAATGAATAAGTTTTCATTACATACTGTTTTTACAGGAAATCCTGGAACCGGAAAAACCACCGTAGCCCGAATAATTGGGAAAGTATATAAAGCACTTGGATTATTAGAAAAAGGTCATGTTCTTGAGTGCGATAGAGAAGCTCTAGTTGCTGGATTTATTGGTCAAACAGCAATTAAAACAAAAGCAATTATTGATTCCACAATGAATGGAGTTCTGTTTATCGACGAAGCTTATTCTTTAACACAGGGCAATGGAAACGATTTTGGTCATGAGGCCATAGAGGTTATTCTTAAAAATATGGAAGACAAAAGAGGAAAATTTGCATTAATTGTAGCTGGTTATCCTCAAAATATGCAGCAGTTTTTGCAATCAAATCCGGGTTTAAAATCACGTTTCGACCGAACTATGCATTTTGCAGATTATCTTCCAGATGACCTATTCAGAATAGCATTAAGAATGTTCCAGAAAGAGGACGTTGAGCCAAATCAAGAAGCTTCAGAATGCTTACAACAATATTTAATAAACCTGTATAATACTAGAGATAGCTATTTTGGAAATGCACGATCTGTAAGAACTATTGTTGAGTCAATAATTAGAAAACAAAATATTAGAATGGCAGAATTGAGTTCTGAAATGCGAACAATGGAAATGACTAAAATAATTGCAATCGAAGATTTAAAATCATTACCGGAACACACTAAACCTACAAGAAAAACAATTGGTTTTTAGATAAAAAAAATACAAATTGTTATAAAGTTTTGTTTAAAAATTTCAAATAAAAAAATATCTTTACAGCAATAAAAAAACAATAAAAAATTATGGAAATTTCTGGCAAAGTACTTAAAATTCTTGCTCTTCAAACTGGTGAAGGAAAAAATGGAACTTGGAAAAAACAACAATTTATTCTTGACACTGGCGGTCAATTTGGTAATAAAGTGTGCTTTATGGTATGGGGCGACAAAATTGATGAGTTTCAAATTAAAGAAGGAGAACAATTGACAGTTGCTTTTGATGTCGAAAGTCGCGAATATAACGAACGTTGGTACACAGATGTAAAAGCATGGAAAGTGTCAAGAGCAAATCAAACACAACAAACAAGTGCACCTTCAAATACAGATTTTCCAAGTATCGAAGATATTCCTGCCGAAAATGCAGAAGAAGATTTGCCATTCTAGTATTTTGCAAGATTATACTAACGAATAAAGTTAAAAACACACATTCTAGACATCTTGGGGTCAGCTTTGCAATTTTTAGCAAAGTCTGGCTTTTTTTGATTTACCCAAAATGAATTAATTCCAATTTGAACTTTTGTAATAAGACCTACTTGTAAATTACAATGTTTTTATGAAATACTTTATTCCCATCTGAAATTTTTACCAAATAAACCCCACTCCCAAATTCCGAAATATCAATATTTTCAGCCAACACAACCGTATTTTCATAATTCTTAGAATAAATGATTTGACCTGTAATATCAAAAATTTGCAATTCATAGTTTTTGGATTCGAAATTTTCTAAATAAAGTAAGAATTTTCCGTTGTTGGGATTTGGGTAAATGTTTATAGAGTTATCAGTTATTAAGTAATTTATTGAAGTTGGTAAACTTTCATAAGCTCCAATATCTATTCTTCCATCCCTAATTCGGGGATTTCCGACAATATCAGTTGAAGGTAAATTAAGCCCTGTGGTATCTGTTGTTCCTGCATTTATACATGGCGAACCTGCTTGTAACGACCAATCGGCAGTAGTTCCATCATAAGAAGTTCCGCTTCCGGCTGTGGGAGCTACGAATAATGGATTGGTGTCGAGATTGTTTTGATAGGTTCCGGTGTAGAAAATGTCTCCATTAAGCCCAAAATCATTTGTACCTCCTTGAACATTGCAATAAAAAAAATCAGGATCTGAATCTTCTGAATTAAGAAAAACTTGTGAGCCAGAAGAATCAACAGTATTGTTCCAGATTATACAATTTTTTACTATAGAATTTGAAACATAAAAATATATTCCACCACCTTTTGTTGAGTTATTATTAGCAATAGTTGTATTAATAATAGTTGTACTATCACATAAATAAATTCCACCACCATAATTTGAAAAATTATTTGAAATAATATTATTTGATATCGAACCCCCACAGGAATATATACCCCCACCATTATTTACTGCTGAATTATTTATGAAGAAATTGTTATTTATTCCCCTTTCTCCATTAGACCCATAAATTCCTCCACCAGAATTTGATGCAGAGTTTTGAATAAAAGAATTGTTATCAATTATTGGGTAACTACTATAAATGTGAATTCCTCCACCATCTAAAGTTGCCGAATTATTTGTAATTATATTATTAACAATTATTGGGATTGATCCGCCCCAGCAATATATTGCCCCACCGTGAATAGCTAAATTATTTGAAAAAGTATTATTGCTTATTATTGGACTACTATAAATAGTAGAAAAAACTCCACCACCATAAGTAGTTGAATTATTTAAAAAGATATTGTTAGATATAATCGGACTACTATTTAGTATAGAAATTGCCCCACCATAACTAGATGATTTATTATTCGAAAAAGTATTATTGATTATTACTGGATTGCTATAGTTACAATATATACCTCCAGCCCAACTAGCATAATTAAGTGCTGAATTGTCAATAAAAAGGCAATATGATATTACTGTTTTAGAATAATAGTTAAAATATATTCCACCACCATAATTTTCATCACCTGTCCCAGAAGCTTTGCCATTTTTAATAATACAATAATTTAATCTCGAACTATCATTTGTCAACGGAGTATTATCAAACCTAATCCCTTTCCACCCAGTTGAAGTATCTACAGCAGTAAAAGTAATTGAATCCGTTTCAGTTCCAATTGCAAGTATTTGTCCCTGAACATAAAGTTTATAATGCCCCTGAAAATCCACAGTAACCCCCGGCTCAATCGTTAATGTTTGCCCATTTGGGATTTGAATACTTCCGTTTATTAAATAAGGTGAATCTGCAAGAGTCCACGTTCCGCTTACGTTACCTCCTGCTACGCTTGTTTGTGCAGAAACATTATTAAAACAGCTAAATATTGCTGCAAATAACAATAGAAAAGTGTAGAGATTATTCATAACAATGATTTGGTTTGTTTGTATGAAAACCAAAAGTAATAATTAAATTTAAAATTCAATTATTGTTTTGCTGAAAAAATCACTCTTATAAGAAAAGTAATATTGGTCTGTGGATGTGATTTTATTAAAGAGTTCCGAACTTTTAAAAAATTCGGAACTCTCGGGATTATTTACTCGCCTCAATTAAAATTTCCAAAATCTTAATTGCCGCATAAGATATAGACGTTCCTGGGCCAAAAATACCGACAACACCATGCTTGTATAGAAAATCATAATCTTGTGGAGGAATAACTCCACCAACAATAATCATAATATCTTCTCGACCATGTTTTTTTAGCTCTTCTATAACTTGTGGAACCAAAGTTTTGTGTCCAGCTGCAAGGCTTGAAATTCCAAGTATGTGTACATCGTTTTCTACTGCTTGTTTGGCAGCTTCGGCAGGTGTTTGAAAAAGTGGTCCAATATCAACATCAAAGCCAATATCGGCATAACCTGTGGCTACAACTTTTGCTCCACGGTCGTGTCCGTCTTGTCCCATTTTTGCTATCATAATACGTGGTCGGCGACCTGCTAGTTTTGCAAAGTTATCTGCAAGTTCACGAGCTTTTTTAAACTCATCATCGTGTGCCGATTCCGACGAGTATATTCCTGATATTGACCTAATCACAGCTTTATATCTCCCTTTTACTTTTTCAATTGCGTAAGAAATTTCTCCCAAAGATGCACGTTTTCTGGCAGCTATCACAGAAAGTTCTAATAAATTTCCTTTGCCCGACTCTGTAGCGTTTGTTATTGCTTCAAGTGCTTTATTAACTTCTTCGCTGTTTCTTTCTTTTCGGAGTTTGTTTAATCGTTCTATTTGCGAATCACGTACGGCGGTATTGTCAACTTCAAGAGTATCAATAGGGTCTTCTTTTTCGAGACGATATTTATTTACGCCAACGATTATATCTTTTCCGCTGTCGATTCGGGCTTGTTTGAGTGCTGCGGCTTCTTCGATACGCATTTTTGGCAATCCTGTTTCAATTGCTTTCGACATTCCGCCAAGACTTTCAATTTCTTGTATTAAATCCCAAGCTTTTCGGGCAAGTTCATCGGTAAGACTTTCGATATAATATGAGCCTCCCCAAGGGTCAACCGTGCGGCAAATATTGGTTTCTTCTTGTAAATAAATTTGTGTATTTCGAGCTATTCGGGCTGAAAAATCGGTTGGTAAAGCAATTGCCTCATCAAGTGCATTTGTATGTAAAGATTGTGTTCCACCAAGTGCTGCTGCAAGTGCTTCAACACAAGTACGAGCAACATTATTAAAAGGGTCTTGTAGTGTTAAACTCCAGCCCGAAGTCTGGCAATGTGTTCGCAATGCCATTGATTTTGGATTTTTTGGATTGAATTGTTTAATAATTCTTGCCCAAAGTAAACGTGCAGCACGAAGTTTGGCAATTTCCATAAAGTGATTCATTCCAACGCCAAAAAAGAACGATAGGCGAGGAGCGAAACTATCAATATCCATTCCTGCATTTATTCCGGTGCGAATATATTCAAGTCCATCGGCAAGCGTGTATGCAAGTTCAATATCAGCTGTTGCTCCGGCTTCTTGAATATGATAACCCGAAATACTTATTGAGTTGAACTTGGGCATATTGCGAGAAGTAAATTCAAAAATATCGGCAATAATTCGCATCGAAGCTTCGGGTGGATAAATGTAAGTGTTACGAACCATAAATTCTTTCAGAATATCGTTCTGAATAGTTCCGCTTAGTTTTTCCATCGGAACTCCTTGTTCTTCGGCTGCAACTATATAAAAAGCCATGATTGGAAGCACTGCTCCGTTCATTGTCATCGAAACCGACATTTTATCGAGTGGAATATGGTCGAACAATATTTTCATATCAAGTATTGAATCTATTGCTACACCAGCTTTTCCAACATCGCCAACAACACGCTCGTGGTCAGAATCATATCCTCTGTGAGTTGCTAAATCGAAAGCTACCGAAAGCCCCATTTGTCCGGCTGCTAGATTTCTACGATAAAAAGCATTTGACTCTTCAGCTGTTGAAAATCCGGCATACTGACGTACAGTCCAAGGTTTTTGAACATACATTGTCGAATATGGCCCTCTTAAAAAAGGTGCAATTCCGGCTTTATAATTCAAATGTCCGACTTTTGCCAAATCATCTTTTGTGTAAAAGTTTTTTATTTTGATGTTTTCGGCAGTCAGCCAGTTTGACGTTTGTTTTTTATCGTCATTGCGAGGGACGAAGCAATCTTTTATATTTATATTTTTAAAATCGGGTTTCATTTTTTCATTTTTTTAATTTCTTTATCGAAATCAGATTCAACTAATTTGTCCTGAATAATACGATATTTATCAAATTCCTTTTCGGCTAAAGCTAATGCAACTTCGTGAGAAACTTTTCCTTGATGTGTTAATATTTCTTCTTCGTTAAATTTTAAAAACGCATCTAATTTATCAATCCAGTTATTCATGTACATCACAACTCCCTTATTTGCCTGATTTTCGGCATAATCCAGATACATTGTTACAATTCTGTTAAGGCTGTCAAGTTCTTTTTCGTTCAAATAGTTTTTAGCTGTTCCAATATCAGTTTTTCGAATATTTCCTTTAGGAGCGTTTTTCCATGAAGTTAAACCCATGTTTTCTTTCAAACTATCTGCTCTATGTGCAATAATCTCAGCAGCAGTTTGTCCGGTAATAGCCCAGTGAAGTTTATTTTGAACCGTTGCAAAAAAATCTTTAGTCATTTGAGTATTTAAATTGTAATCGGCACTGCATTGTGAATATATATCAGTAATTTTTTGATAAAATCGTCTTTCGCTCGAACGAATATCACGAATTCTAGCAAGCTGCTCTTCAAAATAATCTTTCCCAAAAATATTATTTGGATTTTTCAAGCGTTCATCATCCATTGTAAAGCCTTTTACAATATATTCTTTTAAACGTTCGGTTGCCCAAATTCTGAAATGTGTTGCCTGAGTGCTATTAACTCTATAACCTACTGAAATTATTGCATCAAGATTATAAAACTGTGTTTTGTAGGTTTTTCCGTCAGAAGCAGTATGTGCAATTTTTGCACTAACTGAGTTTTCTTCAAGCTCCCCAGTTTGAAAAATATTCTTCAAATGCTTTGTTGCAACAGTTCTGTCAACACCAAATAAATCAGCAATTTTTTGCTGCGTAAGCCAAATAGTTTCATTTTGTAAATAAATTTCAATCTTTACATTTCCATTTGGAGTTGTATAAAGCAAAATCTCGTTAAAACCTTCTTTTTTTGAAATATTTATCATTGCTTACTCTAGTGTTTGAGATTCTAGCGTTTTTTGTTTTTTTGTTAAACTATTTTAGAAATAAAGGCTTCAAAAAGTTCAATATTTGTAAATCCTTTTGAAATCAAATCATTGTATAATTCCTTATCTCATGTTAATAATATTTGCATCAAGGTTAAATCCTTTTATCACTAGACATCTTTCCAAAATAAATTTTAAACCTTATTCCTTAATTTTTTAACTTTAGTAGAAAAAATAGCATACGCAAAATTAACCTTATTAGCTTATTGAGAGATTAAAATATGGTAATAAGGTTAAATTGTAACCATTTATTGATTTCTATTAAGGTTGATTGTAAAAAAATAAGGTTTTTATTCATGATAGTAATTAAAAATGGCTATTAGATTAATTTTGAAAGATGTCTAATATTTTTTATTTTCTTTATACTGATTATAAGCTTCTTTTTTTGCTTTCTCAAATTCATTGTTCCAGTCAACATCTTTAGCTTCGTTCATAGCTTTTTGAACATCAGTTTCCATTAATCGAAATCGCTGATATGCAAGTTCATCTTCTAGTAATAATTTTATTTTTTCTATTCCTAAAAATCTGATTAAATCGTCTTGTATTGGAATTTGAATTGTTGTCATAAAATATTTATAAATTATATATCAAATATGTTTATCAAAAATAGTTAATTATTGGTTTATCATCAAATATTTCAGCTTCTATATTCCTAGTTGATTCTGAATCTCTATTAACGTTTCCAAAATATTCGACTTCGCATGTATAAAGTTTTTCAGTCCAAGCTTTTGAAATTCCTCAACATGATTTTTTGGATAACCTGCCAAAATCAAAATAGTAGAATTGTTCAGTTTTTCAATTAGTTGAGGCACAATTTCGGGATATTCGTCATCGAAACTGCAAATAACTGTAATTTCTGCCTTGCTTGATTTAGCTTCTTTTATGCCCTCGTCAATTGTTTTGAATCCTATATTGTCAATTATTTTAAATCCTGCACAAGAGAAAAAACCTGAACTAAATGTTGCTCTTGCTTTTCGCATTGCTGGATTTCCATAAGTCAACAAAAATACTTCGGGAGTTTTTTTCAACTTTTCAGTTTTTAGCCTTAATTCTTCAAATGCTTCTGCTCCTCTGTAAAGTTTCAAAGGCTCAATAATTTTCTTTTCATCCGAATGTGGGTAAATTTCAGGCTTTTCATCATTTTTTGAAATTGATTCTAAAATGTTAGGATATAGATTTGTACCAAGAATTTTTTCATTTTTTAATGCTATTTCAAGCTCTCGTTTTGCTGATGTTTCTTTAATTATTTTCTGAACAATTCCCTTTTCAAACGATTTTAAATAACCACCTGTTTCTTCAATTTGAAGAAAAATTTTCCATGCTTGTTCGATAATCGAATTTGTCAGATTTTCAATATAATATGAGCCAGCAGCGACATCGGTAACTTTATCGAGCGATGATTCGTGTCTTAACACATTCTGAATGTTTTTTGCAACTCTGTCGGAAAAATCGTTTTGTGATTTATATGTTATGTCAAAAGGCTTTATGGTTAAACTGTCTGTCCCACCAATTATAGCCGACATTGCTTCGGTTGTTGCTCTAAGCATATTTACGTGTGGGTCGTATTTTGTCATGTTCCAAACCGATGTTTCGGAATGTATTTGCATTTTTGCAAATTCGTCATTTATGTTGTACGAAGATGCTATTTTAGCCCATAAAAACCTTGCTGCTCGTAGCTTTGCAATTTCAAAAAAATAATTATTCCCGATCGAAAATGTAAATTTCATTGATTTGAAAATCTCTTCTGGCTTAAATCCCACATCGGTAAATTTATTAATGTATTCAACAGCCTTGCTTAAACTTAATCCAACTTCTTGAACAATAGTAGCACCCGAATTGTGAAATATGCTTCCATTAATATTTAAAATCTTTAAATCAAGATTAGCAGTATTTGATAGATTGTGTAATTTCTTGAAAGTTTGGCTATAATCTTTTTCGCTATTCAAGTAATTTCCTTTTGTAGATAAATAACCAAGAGGGTCAAAATTAATTGAGCCCTTAAGCTTTGCATTTTGTGAAAAAACCTCAGCAATAACAACTTCATGCGATGGTGCGGTAAAATATAAATCTGCATTAAAATCAAGATTTTTCAGCAAATCCAAAACTTCATTTTTTGATATTTTGCTTTTTATAATAAAATGAATTGCATCAGCTCCCGATTTGATTGATTTTGAGGCAATTTTATTTGCTTCTTTTGGGTCTTTTACAACAATATCCTGACAAATTTTCCAATCATTTGTTGTTTTAGTTGCTCGTAGAAATGGAAAAATTGCGGGAGTTAATTCGTCGGGTTTGTAGTTTGTTAGCTTTGAATTATGATAACAAGGCAAAACTTTAAAACCTTCGGAAGTATTCCAAACAAGTTTTTTTTCAAAATCGCCACCTTTTAAATCCTCATTCACAACTTTTTCCCAGTCATCAATACTAGAGGTCGGGAAGAGTTCAAACAGTTTATCGTAGTTATTATCAGTCATTATTTTTAATTAAAATGATTGCAAAGTTAAAGATATAAAATTTATATTTTATGCTATTTATCATTGACCGAAAAGGAAGTAAGTGATTTGCTAATTATTTTACTCTTTTACATTAAGAATAAGCTGTTATAGTCTGATTTATTTTGATAAATACATGTGCATTAAGTAAATCTATAAAAGCTAAATATTTTTAATTTCAATTTTGTGTTTTTTGTAAAATAATTTTTACATAATGTTTAAATTTGTTGAGGGCTTTGCCGTTCACAAAGATTTTATGATACCTTATAAATTTTAATCTAGCTAAAAGAGATATTTTATTAATTTTATACTTAAACTAAGATAAATTGTAGTATTTTTTTACCTATTGTTTTTAGTGCTGTAAGTACGGAATATTTGTAGAAAATTATTTCCACCCATTTTTAAAAAGTGCCGTTGGTACAACATATCTTTCAACCTTAACTGAACTTTTATAATGCTTTAATTTTTCATTTGTGCCTTATAATTGAAAAAAATATGTAAATTGCTAACTAAAAATAAATTTTATTTTTTTGTGTAAATATTTTGTAAATAGAGAATAATTTAAGACAAATTAAGTTTAACGATACATAAATTAAAAAGAGTTGGGATTCAAAAATTATGTTTTATTCAAAACACATAAAAACAATACGTTTCGTTGCAATATTATTCATTTTGTTAACTCAAATATGCTTTGCCCAAAATTCAACTACCGATTCATTAATTAACCTTTTAAACAGTTCAAATATTGACACCAACAAGGTTAATATAATTAACAATCTAGCAACTACATATTATGGAAATAATTCGGATAAGGCTTTAAAATATGCTAATCAGGCAATTGAATTGTCAATGACATTAAATTATGTAGGAGGATTAGTTCAGGCTTATCAAATTAAAGCAAATGTATTTTATTCTCAAAGCAAATATAGTGAGGCTATTAGCAACTTTATGCTTTGTTTAAATTATTATAGTCGTTATAAAAATATTCTTTTAAAAAATAATGCTGATAAAAGCACATTAGCAGGCATTTATAATGTAATAGGAGTTATTCTTTATTATCAAGCTGATTACGACGAATCTTTAAGTTATTACTTGAAGAGCATTAGCGTTTATGAGGAAATTGGAAATAAAGGCGGTGTTTCAGATTGTTATAATAATATTGGAATTATATACCAAAATCAGAACGATAATTCAAAAGCATTATTTTATCATTTTAAAAGCCTATCTATTAAATATGAACTTAAAGACACACTAGGCGAGGCTACTTCATACAACAATATTGGTGAAATTTATCGTAGTCAAAATCAGTTCGAAAAGGCACTTAATTATTATTATAAAGGATTAAATATTAAAGAAAACACCAACGATATTGGTGGAATTGCAACTGCTTGTAACAATATTGGCTATATATATTTAGAAACAAATAGATTAGATAGTGCATTTACATTTATTAACCGATGTCTTAACTACTCCTTATCAACTGGCGAAAAATTCGATATTGCCGAGTCATACCTTAGCATGGGTGAGTACTATAAAAAAATTAAAAATTACACTCAAGCCGAAAATTATTTTCTAAAAGCTTACAATCTTTCAAAAGAACTTGGAACACCCGAAATTATATTAAAGTCTTCTGAAAAATTAAGCGAAATAAGCTCAATGTCTGGCAATTACAAACAAGCTTTTTACTATTTTAAAGATTTCAAAGACATAACCGATAAGCTTCATAATGAGGAAAAAATAAAAAAGATGACTCAGCTTGAGTTACAACACGAATTTGATCAAAAACAAAAAGAGTCGAAGTTTAAAGAACAGCAAATATCTCTGGTTCAGAAATCTAAGCTAAAACGTCAACGAATAATTTCTTATGCTTCTCTTGCTGGATTAGTACTTACTTTGCTTTTAGTATTTGTTATTTACAGAAACTATAATAACAAAAAGCATTTAACAATTTCGTTAATGAATCAGAAAAAAGAGTTAGAAAAAGAAAAGAAAAAATCTGATAAACTACTACTTAATATTTTACCATTTGAAATAGCCGAAGAACTTAAAAAATATGGAAAAGCTAGTGTAAAACAATACAATATGGTGTCGGTAATGTTTGCCGATGTTAAAGGATTTACAATGCTTTGCGAAGAAATTACTCCTTTTGAGTTAATAAGTGAACTTGATAATTATTTTGAAAGAATTGATTTAATTATTGAACAAAACATAATTGAAAAAATTAAAACTGCCGGTGATTCTTATATGTGTGCAGGTGGTGTTCCGATTGCAAACAAAAGTAATCCAATTGATATGGTTTTAGCTTCACTTGCAATACAAAAATATATGAAGGAGGTAAATAAAGAAAAAATTATTCATAACAAACCTCTTTGGCAAATGAGAATTGGAATTCATACAGGTCCATTACTGGCTGGTGTTATTGGAAAAAACAAATTTGCATACGACATTTGGGGCGATACAGTAAATGTGGCTGCAAGACTAGAATCAACTGCCGAAGCTGAAAAAGTTAATGTTTCAGGAGAAACCTATCAATTTATAAGAAACTATTTCGATTGTACTTTCAGAGGTAGAATTCCTGCCAAAAACAAAGGAGATATTGATATGTATTTTGTAAATAGAATTAAACTTGAATACTCATCCGACGAAGAAGGATATTTGCCTAATAATCGTTTAATTGTTGAAATTAAGGAAATTAATAAGACATAATTTTAGAAACTAAAGACATAATGACCTTAAACAAATTTTTCATTTTTATCCTAATACTTTCTTTAAAGTCAACAACTATTTTCACTCAAATTACTACACAAAAAAATACTATTTCCGGAAAAATAAAATCAGAAAGTGGAGAGCCAATTCCATTTTGCAGTTTATATTGCCCATTGCTTTCAGAAGGCTCAATGACCAACATCAATGGTGAGTTTAATATAAAATTGCCTAGCGGGAAGCATCAAATAAATGTTCATTGTATGGGTTACGAAACTCAATCTATAACATTTGATGCAACAAAATCCAATTTTGACATGCTAATCATTTTAAAGCCATTAGTTTTTCAGCTTGGTGAAGTAACCGTTTTGTCAAAAACAGAAGATCCTGCCTATAATATTATGCGTAAAGCCATTGTAATGGCTGAATATTACAAAAAACATGTTTTGGAGTTCAACTGTAATGTTTATATGCGTAGCTTCTTAGCATTTGATGATCTTCCCGGCTTTGTTGAAACAGCGATTAAAAAATCTGACGATAACAATACAGTATTAAAATCCACCAATGGTATCACTGAAACAATTTCTGAATATCATTACCAAGCACCTAATATTGTAAGAGAAAAAATTCTGTCTCAAAAAATCCACAATGATGCAATGGATTTAGGATCTGGATATTTTAAACTTGATTTCTATGATTTAAGCGATGCAGATATTATATCTCCGATTAGTAAAAATGCTTTCAAAGTTTACAAATTTCATTTAGAAAACTCATTTGCCGAGAACAAAAATATAGTCTATAAAATAAAAATAATTCCACGTCGAAAAGGCTCAGATCTTATGTCGGGATATATTTTTATTAGTAATGAAACATGGCATGTCCATAGCGTTGATGTACAATATAAGCAAAGCATTGCTGACATTGAATACAAGCAATTATATTCAGAGGTTGAAAAAAATGTTTGGATGTCAATAAATCATAATATTGCTGTAAAAGCTTCTTTTCTTGGCTTCGGTGGTCGTTACAAATATATCGCAACACTTAGTAAGATTTCTGTAAAAACCGATACAGAAGTAAATGAAAAAATTATTTCTCTTATAAAAAAGCCTGAAACAAATATTGAGTTCGACACAAAGTCATATAACTCTCAAATAGATACCACAGAATCAAACGAAAAATCAACGAAAGCAGAAATCAAATTAACCAAAAGTCAGGAAAAAATTTCAGAAGAAATTCAGAATCTTATGTCTCAGGATGACCTTAAAACCCGTCAAGCATTAAAATTAGTTCGATTGGTAAAAAAAGAAAGTAAAATTGCTGAAAAACAAGAAGAAATCTCTGAACCAAGACTTGAAGTTAAAGATGATTATAAAGTTGAATATGCCGATAGTACATTTACAACAGACAATAAAATTTGGAACGAATTAAGAACAATCCCTTTAACCGAAGAAGAAAACAATCTGGTTGTTGTTCTCGATTCTATTGATAGAAACAAAGTTCCTGACACAGTGAGCCATACAAAAACAGATAATGGAAAGTTTAGTCTATTTCAATTATTGTTAAACAACGATACCGTAAAATGTAAAAACAAAAATTCAATATTAAAAATATCTGGAATCATCAATAAATTGAGCCTTAATTTCAATACTGTTGATGGCTTTGTGCTTAAAAAACACTTATTTTCTTATGAGCGAAAGTACGATAAAGGAACTTTTTATTCAATCATTCCAACCCTGAGCTATGGATTTGAAAGCAACGACCTTATGGGAGATATTAAATTTACATCGCAGTATAATGGAATGAAAAGAGCCGGTGTGTATTTTTCTGCTGGAAAAACTAACGAAGATTTCAATTCGGAAAAGCCAATGAGTTCATTCATGAATAGCATATCGAGCTTATTTCTGACCGAAAACATTAAAAAACTTTACAGAAAAATGTATATAAATATTGGACATGTGTTTGATTTGACAAATGGACTTTTGTTAAATACATCTTTTGAATATGCACATCGTAACAAATTAACCAATCATTCTGATATTAAGATTATAAATCCTTTTAGGCAGGAATATACAAGCAATATACCTGTTTTGTCAAATAATTTAGACACTAGCATTTTCAACAGCAATATTGCCTCTATTTTTGAACTCGACATAAGCTACACACCATTTTATAAATATGAAATTGTAAACAATCAAAAAAAGATGCTTTCATCAAAGTATCCAAGTTTTAATTTAAAATACAAACAAGCTATTAAAAATCTGTTTGATAGTGAATCTGATTTTAGTTATCTGGAACTTTCGATGGGTCAATCAACAAAAGTGAATTTAATAGATAATGTTAGTTATTATTTGGGTGGTGCTATGTTTTTAAATAACAGCTCATTGTTTTTTTCCGACTATAAAAGCTTTAATACAAGTCCTTTCTATGTTAATGGAAAATCAGACATAAATTCATTCCAATTATTAGACTATTACTCGAATAACACATCTAACTATTTTTTCGAAGCTCATTTAGCGATTGAAGACAACGTTATTTTATTTAAACGATTGCCATTATTAAACAGAACAAATATTCGTGAAGAGTTCAGTATTAATTTTTTACATACAGACCTAATTGACAATTACTATGAATTAGATTATTCGTTAAATAAAATCTTTATGATGTTTGATGTAGGAGTTTGTGCAAGTTTTCACAATACTGAATTTCAGTCGGTGGGAGTTAAAGTCAGACTCAATTTTATTGGAAAATCTGGATATGGTTCATCCTTTCTAGAATAATTCTTAAAAAGAATTTTTTACATGCTACTTTCCAGTTTTTTTCTAAATTTCTTAATCTTATTTGTTATTGAAAAGGACAATAAACTTAACACGTAAATTAGTTTCAGACCTCACTAAAATACCCAAAATATTTCATTTTCAATCACAAATTCACCCTGCTAGATAGCTATGTTTAAAATAAAAAATAAAAAAATGAAGGAATTATCTAACAGGGTAAACGCCAATGCGAATTTACTTCGGCAAATACCTTTGAAAATAAAATAATATATGAGTAAATCGGACATTATGGACAAACTCTATTTAGTGTCAATAAGAAAACACAGTGTTTCTTCAGAAAACTTCAAGAATGAGGCTTTCGCAGTTTTGAAAATAAGGAGTTTACGAATGTAAATGACTGTTTTCAAAACCAGAGTAACGAAATTATTGGAGTTTTCTAAGAGACACTATTTAAGTTAAACCTCTAGGAAAAAAATTTTGATAGTTCTTTTTACAATACTTTATCACCTACAGTAAATGATAGCAAGTTAAATAAAATGTTTAATTTTACCCAATGCAAACATTAAATATCGGTTTTGATGCAAAGCGGGCTTTTTTTAATCGCAGTGGATTAGGCAATTACAGCCGTAATACTATTAATTTATTGCAGAAATATTTTCCCGAACATAATTATTATTTGTACTCGCCAAAATCGTCAAATGAACTTTTTAATTTTGAGGATAAAAAATTTACAATTCGTACAAAAAATGACAAGTTTACACCATCATCGTATTGGCGAAGTTTTTCTTTAAGTAACATTATTAAATCCGATAATATTCAAATATTTCATGGATTAAGCAATGAGCTTCCTTTTACAATTTCAAAATCAAAAGCAAAAAGCATTGTAACAATTCACGACCTGATTTTTTTACGTTATCCAGAACTTTATAAAAATATTGACAGAAAAATTTATAATTATAAATTTCGAAAAAGTTGTGAAAATGCAACTAAAATAATCGCTATAAGTAATCAAACCAAAAGTGATATAATAGAGTACTTTAAAATACCAGAAACAAAAATTGAAGTTGTTTATCAAACCTGTAATTCAAGTTTTTATAACAAGCAAAATTCAGCAGAATTAAAATCTGTTAGAGAAAAATACAACCTCCCTTCAAATTATATTTTATATGTTGGAACAATCGAAAAACGCAAAAACTTATTAAATATAATTAAAGCAATAAACAATTATAATATTAATATTCCTCTAATTGCAGTTGGGCGAAAAACTAAATACTATAATGAAATAGAAAATTATATCAATAAAAACAACATTATAAATAAGTTACAGATTTTGTCTGGAGTTGAAAACAGCGAATTACCTTCAATTTATCAAATGGCTGAAATGCTAGTATATCCATCAACATTTGAAGGTTTCGGACTTCCAATTATTGAAGCTTTATTTTCAGGCATCCCTGTAATTACTTCAAAAGGAGGATGTTTTTCGGAAGCTGGTGGCGAAGGAGCAATTTATGTTGACCCAATAAATATTGATGAAATTGGAAATGCAATAAATTCAGTTTTAAACAATAAAGAACTAAAAGATTCGCTTATTGAGAACGGAAAATTGCAAATTAAAAACTTTGACGAAAAAATAGTAACTCAAAAACTTATGAGGGTTTATGAAGGGGTTTAAAAATGTTTGCGGTTTGTTGTTTTTCGTCATTGCGAGGAACGAAGCAATCTTTTTGAAGGAAATGGTTAAAATCTTAAACTGAATTAATAAATGAAAAAGCATATTTGCTTATTTTTTCTTCTTAGTGTAATTTCTTTTTCTACATTCTCACAAGAAAAAGATGATTATTTTTTATACCGTGATAGTGTTTTTCATTTTCAATTTAAATATCCTAGAAATTATTCCTTAAAACATGTTTACAATCAATTCTTGCTTATAAGCAAAATTTCAAATGATTCCATTTTTTGTGACATAGATATTCGTATCTCTGATTTTTTATTTCAGAATGATAAAAAGGAAACTTTTATGGACTTTGTTGAAAGGCATTCTTCAAGCATGTTTGATGCTGACGGCCCAGATGAATCATTTCATGGTGAATATATAGCCTCAATAAAATACTTAAAAAACAAATTAAATATTGATTTTATTGAAATTTATGAATTAGTATCATATATGAATTTAAAATTAAAAGGGAATATTAAAACCGTATCAACACATGGTCCAGTTTTTTATTTTGACTTGTCATCTAAAAATCTTGATAAAGGGGTTGTTTTCAGATTGTTTTACAAAAATTGGAAAACCCCAAATAATGACAAAGATTCAGAATTGATTTTAAGGCAAATTATTGATAGTTTTGAATTTATTTAAAATAAAATTGTTAATCAAATGCATTACCAAGTCCTAAATCGAAAATCCTAATTCCTAAATCGAAAAATGGAAATAAAACTATCTGTTGTAATAATTACTCTAAACGAGGAAAAAAATCTGGAACGTTGCATTAAATCTGTCGCAGAAGTTGCAGACGAAATAGTCGTTTTGGATTCATTCTCAACAGATAAAACCGAAGAAATTTGCAATAAATACAATGTAAAATTCTTTCAGCATAAATTCGATGGTCATATTGAACAAAAAAACAGAGCATTAACCTATTCGTCAAACAATTATGTTCTTTCGATGGATGCCGATGAAGCTCTTTCGCCAATGCTGATAGAATCAATAAAACAAATCAAAAAAAATTGCCTACACGATGGTTATTATTTCAACAGATTAAATAATTATTGTGGTACTTGGATTAGACATACTTCGTGGTCGCCTGATAGAAAACTTAGAATTTGGAACATAACAAAAGGCAAGTGGGGTGGCGAAAATCCACACGACAAATTTATTTTAAACGAAAATTGTACTAAACAATATTTGAAAGGCGAATTGCTGCATTATTCGTTTGCATCTATAGAAGAACACATTACACAGATTAATAAGTTTTCGACAATTGCTGCAAAAGCCAAATTTAACAAAGGGAAAAAAGCAAGTTTTATTGATTATATAATTGCACCTATTTGGGAGTTTAAACGAAGTTATTTTATAAAACTCGGTTTTTTAGACGGTTATTATGGTTTTGTGGTTTCAATAATGACCTCATATTCGGTGTTTTTGAAATATATTAAATTAAAACGATTGTGTGAAGAAAGAAGATAATAGAACGCCGATTTAACAGATGATTATGATATATTAAGATTAAATCCGTGAAAATCATAACTATCTGTGTCATCTGCGTTCTAAAACGATAACAAATAGGAAGCTGTTTTTGATTGATTATTTTTTCGATGAAAGCAAAAATTTAGACAGGATTACAGGATTAACAAGAGTTAAACAATAAATCCTGTTTTTCCTGTTAATCCTGTCAAAAAAATAATAAACATAAGAAAATCATAAAAAACCGTGTCATCTGCGTACTATAAAATTTTATTATGGACAAAAGCTATTTAGAAGAAATTAAAACAGTTGTAAAGTTACTAAAAGAGGGAAAAGTAATTCTCTACCCAACCGATACAATATGGGGAATTGGCTGCGATGCAACTAACTCAGAGGCAGTTAAGCGTGTTTATGAAATAAAAAAACGCATCGACAGCAAGGCAATGATTGTATTATTAGACTTGCCCGAAAAAATTTCGCTTTACATAAAACAAGTTCCCGAAATTGCTTGGGATATAATAGATTGTGCCGACGAGCCTTTAACAATAATTTATCCAGAAGCCATTAGAATTGCAAAAAATCTTATTGCCGAAGATGGTTCAGTTGGAATAAGAATTACAAAAGAACAATTCAGCAAAGACCTGATTTATAGATTTAATAAACCAATAGTTTCGACCTCTGCAAATATTTCGGGCGAACCAAGTCCGGCATGCTTTGCCGACATTTCAGATGAAATAAAAAACTCGGTTGACTACATTGTAAAATACTCCCAAAACTTCAATCAAAAATCAAAACCTTCGGGAATTATTAAGGTTGGATTGAATGGGGAGGTTTGGGTGATTAGGAAATAAGTACAAATACTCTAACAATTCACATTCTTACAACAGAGTATAAATGAAAACATTTTTATAATTTTTTAGCTTCCAATAATTTTTCAAGTTGATTAAAAAAATGCAAAATTAAACTTTCGGTATTTGTATATTTTGTTTGATAATGACCTAAAGACTTTAATTTTTCTTGAAATGCAAAAAGGCTATCGCTGTCTTTTTGGTTCATATCTCCTATATTTATTTGAGCATTTTTAAAATAAGTGTATATCAATGGTTTTCCTGTTTTCATAAATGTTCCGAAAGCATTTTCAAATTCCTCAGCAGTATAAATCCCGACCTTTGTAAAAAACAACATTACAAATATATCAGATTCCTTTGCGGCGTTATTGTACTCATCTTGCAATCTGGTTTGCGACATAGTATCAATAAAGTTTTCCCACATTACAGGTTGTAGATAAATCCCTTTATTAATCCAAATATCATTTTTCTGACGAATTGCAAGTTCAAATTCTTTTCTGTCGTTTTTTAATTCACTTGATGAAGCTATAAATATCCTTCTTGGTTTGTTGTGTTCCATTTCTCTTTTTTCTTTGGCAGGATTGTGTAAGCCTAAGTTAAACAATAGTTCTTCAACTAAAAATATTTTATCGCTTGCATTACACATTACTTTTGCTTTTTCATTTGACGAAATTTTATCAATAAGCATTTCATAGGAAAAAGTCTGCGGAATTTTATTATTAATGCACTTATCACAATTACAAGGAACAACAATTTGCGGTACTACTCCCTTATAGCCTTCGGTTATATTCTTTAAAGAATCCATTATCAGCATGTTTAAAGCACGAGAATCTGCTCCTTTTGCTTTAATACTAATTTTACGATTATAAAAATCTTCTTCAACCTGACTTTGAGCAGTATTACTCTCGAATTTGAAATTAACCGCATTATTCCATACCTCGTTATCGGTTGAAATATATCTGCTTAATTCGGCACTCAACTGATTTACCAAACCTCTTGGCATAAATTCATATTTATAATCAAGTCGCAGGTCGGCTTCTTTATCTTTCCATTTTTTTTCATCAGGCATAGAAAGCAATCTTGCAGGAATTATATATTCATCATTATGCTTTTTATGAAAAGCTATACGGAATTCTTCAAGCATTTTTTTCAAAATATGGTGTTTATCTGTAAAACATCCATCGCTCCACAATCGAATAAAATCTTTTGCCGTAATAATACCTTGATGTGTTTGTATTTCAGCATCGTCAATTAATTTATATACAGCATTCAAAGCCCATTCCGGTTTTAATATTACGGTATTCCTTAATTCGTTACTATTGTAATACCATAAAACAACTCCTATTGAATGAAAAAATCTTGCACAATCTTCAATATCAACAGCTTTTTCAAATTGCTCAGGTCTTAATTCTCTGCAAATTTCGCCAAATTTTTCATAACTAATACAATCAGTATTTACTGCTAATTCAGCAAGTTTTTCTCTAACCGGAATCCACGATTTTGGAACTCCTTTCCCATAATGAGGCAGTTTCAGAATTTGTCCAATAATAGTTTCTTTAATTGCATATAGACCTTCGTTATTGTTGAGCAAGTTAAGCTGATGATATGGAATTTGATTAATTCTAACAATGTTGAAATCGGTATTGCTCAAAAATGTTCCAATATCGTTCCACGCTACTTTATTTCCGTTATGACATGTTTGACCCAAAATGATAGGACTTTTACCTCCAAATTGAAAGATGGTTGGTATCCAGTAATCAAAATTATGCTGAGTTATTCGTGTCGATGCAAGTAGCACAAATACAGAATTTTCGGTTAAAAAGAACCTGTGAACTGGGTAATACACATCCTGCCCTCCAAAATCCCAAATATGTGCAATATGTTTTTTATCAGTCTCGTTTTTGAAATACCAGCCTTCGATTTTTATTCCTCGTGTTCGTTCATCTTCTTTTGGTAATACGGCTTTCTGATTAATTAAACGGAATTGTAACGATGTTTTACCTGAAGCACCTTCGCCCACCAAAGTCAATTTTGCTTCGTATATATAATCAAGCCCTTCTTTTTTAATTTTTCTAAAATGTCTTTTTATTGCCTCATTCCCTTGCTCCACTATTTCAACTGGTGGACTTTTTAATGGATTATTATATAAAGTAATTAAACCAAAATCCGAAAAATCTTCGACCCATAAAATTTCCATATTAAATTCGGTAATCCATTCTGGTAATTGTTCAATTGGATTAGAGTTTAAAATTAATTGTTTTAAACTTTTTAATTCTTTTAGCGGAGAAATATCGCTGATTTGATTTCCTGATAAATCTAACTTCATTAAAGTTAAATACTGTAGCGAAGAAATATCGCTGATTTGATTTCCAGATAAATATAAAGTATTTAAACTCTTAAAATCCTGCAACTGAGAAATATCATTGATTTGATTTCCTGATAAATCTAATTCATATAAACTCTTTAATTCTTTTAATGAAGGAATTTCACTGATTTGATTTTCTGATAAATCTATTTTTTTTAATTTTTTTAATTCTTTTAACTAAGAAATATCGCTGATTTGATTCTTAGATAAATATAATTCCGATAAATTATCAAAATCTATCAGTGGAAAAATATCGTTAATCTGGTTATTACTTAATTCTAACTGTTTTAAATTATTTAAGTCTTTCAAAAGAAAGCTAATATATAACAATTTACGATTATCAATTTCGCAATCAAATAAGCCAATACTTATAACCTGATTGTTTTGGTTAAGGATATAATTACGTGATTTCCAAATAAATTGGTGTGTTTTCTCTAATTTAACATTAAGAACTTTTTCAATCTGTTTTATAATTTCGAGGTCGTTCATGTGGTTTAATTTTTATAAGTAATTGTTTTTTAGCTTATTTCTCCAAAAGAAAATCCAAAGGCGATAATATATGAATAACCCAGTTTGAATAATCTTTAACATTTCGTGTAACTTTAGAAAAAAACGGCTTGGGATAAAAATAAACCAATAATTATATTAAAACAAGTTTTTTATTTTTAAAAGTATTAATTTTGTAATAAATAAATTTTATAATGAACCTACAATATATTTCTGATAATAAAGGAAAAACAACAGGTGTTTTTATTCCTATTCAAGAATGGGAAGGTCTTAAAAACATGTTTGTTGGATTAAAAGAAGTAGAGCTTGGAGAACAATC